>JAEEGL011542006.1_pt1 | contig 24873 bp, 24 predicted proteins | sample 9134231 | NCBI WGS metagenome assembly JAEEGL01 (sample SAMN16246548, study PRJNA631951) | gut metagenome | biome: gut microbiome; feature: rumen; material: fiber-attached | host: Bos | place: Iran: Karaj | collected 2018-10
TCGTACTGGCAGATGCCGATGCAGCCGGTCTGGGTGACGGTGACGCGGTCGGAGAGGTTTTCGTTCGCGACCTGCTCCACAAAGGCGTTCAGGACCGGACGGGCGCCGGCGGCGATGCCGCAGGTGGCCATGCCGACCACGACGCGGGTCTCCCCGCTGCCTTCCCTGAGAACCACGCGGTTTTTCATTCTGTCTCTGATCGCGGCAAGTTCTTCCAAAGATTTCATAGCTTCGTTCCTTCCTTTTTCTTACTGATTTGCGTTGATTTCTTCCAGTTGCTCGCTGATATATTCACCCGCCCAGGCAAGGACCTCGGGCGAGGAGAGCGCTACGTCGTCTCCCAGAAGCTCCCGCATTTCAGCGGTCGAGAGCCCCGCGGAGCCGGATTCATTTTCCCAGGTGAAGTCGTAATCGATCCCGTCGGCTCCCTGGATCAGGGAAATGAGGGTCGAGGCGATATCGCCCATGGGAGTATAATCGATGCTGTCTTTGTAAAACAGAGCGAAGACCCGCGTCCCGGGGTCGTCCGGGAAATCCTCCCGGCTCCGGCTTTCCACCTCGATCCGGCCGCCGGACTGCTCCGCCGCCAGCTTCAGAAAGGGAATGCCGAGGCCCACCTTGCGGGTGGTGCGCGTGGTAAAGAACGGATCCACCAGCTTTTCGACCTGCTCCGGCTTCATGCCGCAGCCGTCGTCCACGATTTCAAAGCTGAGTTCCGGGCCTTCCTCCTTGACGTGGATCCCGATATGGCGCGCCCCGGCCTTCACCGAGTTCTGCGCGATATCCAGAATGTTCAGGGAAAGCTCTTTCATAAAAACGCCTCCAGAACCGCGCGGCGTCTTTCGTCCGCGCCGCCCGTCTCCGGGCACTCCGCGCGCATGGCGTCCTCCCCTTCCGCGATATCCCACAGATAGTGGGCGTCGGAGGAAAAGATGAATTTCGCGCTGCCGAGACGGTATTTTTCCCGGTAGGGTTCCGCGTTTTTCCGGTCGTGGAATTCGTAGCAGGAGAATTTCGGCTCCTCCGGAATAAATCCCAGGGTCGCCAGGATCCCGTTCGCTTCCTTGTCGATGTGCGCCGGGTAAGCCAGCGCGCCGTAAGCCCGCGCCTTTCCGACGGCCTCCTCCAGATCCATCGAGAGGGCGTTGATCAGAAGGTCCTCTTCCTCCCCCACGACGTTGTCGTCTTCATCCATGATCCGCTGCTCCCCGAAGATCCCGGGGCGGTTTTTGATGCGGATCCTGCGGGTGTCCACGTACCGGTCGAAGTCCATGGCCGAAGCCAGGTCGGGAAACAGCGCGATCACGTGGATATCCTCCGCCGTGGTCATCTCCATCCCCGCGACGGGAAGGATCCCGAGCCTTTCGCAGGCCCTGAAAAAAGCGGGGCAGTTCTTCGACGTGTTGTGATCGGTCAGCGCCGCGATCCCCAGCCCTTTGAGAGACGCCATGCCTGCGATGTTCGCGGGGGTCATGTCGTTGTCGCCGCAGGGCGAGAGACAGGAGTGCAGATGCAGGTCGCACGCGACGTTCATCTCGCGAGTTCTCCGGCCAGAGCGCAGAGCTCAAAGGTGCTCTTTTCGCTGGTAAAGACGTTGATCCCCTTTTCCAGAGCCGACGCGGCGTCCTTGTCCGAAAGGGTCACCCCCTCGGCGAGGACCACCGCCGAAAGATCCACCAGAGAAGCCACCGCCAGAACGTTGACGTTGCTCATGATGGTAAACCAGACGTTTCCCGCGTTCGCGCGGCCCATGACCCAGCTCAAAAGATCGCCCGCGTAGAAGCCTTCGACCTCCCGGTCCCCGTCGGGGAGCGAGAGAGGCGCAAGGTCCATTTTTTCCGCCAGTTCACGAATCTTCATGGTTTTTTTCCTTTGCCGCCTTCTGTTTCTTTTCGCGCATCATGACCACGCATTCCGAGATATCGGCGTTGCCCTTCACCACGTCCTCCGCGAAGCAGTAGCACGTGGGCGATCCGCAGAAGCCGCAGTCGATATCGGGAAGCGTTTTGTGGATCTCCTGGATCCGGGCCATTTTTTCCATGGCCTCCGACATGTTGCTCGAAAGCGCCGACACCGGCGCGTATTTCACCGGATCGGAGAAATACTTTTCGGGGATATCGGAGTTTTCCCCGTCGTCCCGGAAGTCCCAGTTTTCCGAAACCGGCAGGTACCGTTTCAGGGTCTGGAGACGCGCCTTGGCGATGTAGGGATTCTCCACCGTCATCATGCCGCCCACGCACCCGCCGCTGCAGGCGTTGAGCTCGATGAATTCCAGATAAGGGAAATTGCCGTTGTCGATCTGTTCCAGGACGCGGATCACGTTTTCGATGCCGTCGGCCGCCAGATACTTGTCGTTGAAGATGGCGGTCGCTTCTCCTCCCGTCGAAGCCCAGCTGACGCCGATCATGCCGGTGCGGGAGATGGGTTCGGGCGTGAGCTGTTTTTTCATCACGCCGATCAGATCGAAATAGACGTCGCTCATGGAAAGCACCAGATCGATGTCCGATTTTTTGCCGCCCAGGCCGTTTTTGATGTAGCTCACCTTGGCCGGGCAGGGAGAAATGAAAACCACGCCGACGTCCTCGGGCCTGAGACCCGGGTTCTTTTCCAGGGCGCGTTCCCGCGCTCTGGCCGCCGCCAGATCGATGGGCGGCTGGATCGGCAGGATGTTTTCACACAGATAGGGATATCGAAGGGAAATCAGACGGACGATCACCGGACAGGCCGAGCTGATCACCGGTTTTTCGATATCCTTGCGGTTGAGGTAGAGACGGGTCATGCCGCTGACCACCTCGGCCGCGCGCGCCACCTCGTAGATCTCGTCGAATCCCAGGTCCAGAAGGCCCTGCAGGATGTAATCGATGTCGTCGAGGTTGTCGAACTGGCCGTAAAGCGACGGGGCGGGAAGCGCCACCGTGTATTTGAATTTCTTCAGATCCTCGAGCTTGTCGCTGGTGGCCTTTTTCGCCTTGTTCGGACAAACGTCGATGCACACGCCGCAGTCGATGCAGCGGTTGGCGTTGATCTGCGCCTTTCCGTCGCGGATACGGATGGCCTCCACGGGACAGCGCTTCAGGCAATGGGTGCATCCCTTGCACTTGTCGCGGTCCAGGGAAACCGAGTGTCTGTATTCGTTCGTCATATCGTTACCGCTCCGTCAGGCGACCTTCACGGTCATGGTAATGGTCGTGCCGCGCCCCACTTCGGTGTCGATCTCCATGGTGTCGGTATACCGCTTCATATTGGGAAGCCCCATGCCCGCGCCGAATCCGAGCGAACGGATGTTGTCCGGGGCGGTGGAATACCCTTCCCGCATCGCAAGCGCCACGTCGGCGATGCCGGGGCCGTGGTCGGTCAGGACGATCCTGACCTCCTCGGGCGTCACGGTGACGTCGGCGCTCCCGCCGTTGGCGTGGATGACCATGTTGATCTCGCCTTCGTACATGGCGATGGACACGCGCTTGATGATCTCCGGGGGAAATCCGAGTTGGCGGAGCTTCCTCTTCACCTGCACCGAGGCGTTTCCGGCGGAGGTGAAGTTTTCTCCGTCGACGTCGTAGTGGAAAGTTATCGCTTCTGCCACGTCTTCTCCCCCTTTCAGTTCACTTCGCCGCGCAGTCCGTTGAGATACAGTCTTCCGCAGGCTTCAAACAGAGTGAACCGGGTAGCGAGCAGGACCAGATCGGTTTCCGCGGCAAGACGGAGCATGTCTTCGGTGGGGCGCTTGCTCCGCACGAAGACGATGCACCGCATGTCCATCATCTCCGCGGTCTTGATCACCTGGGGGTTCACAAGCCCGGTCAGGAGTACGGCCTGATTCTTCACGTAAGCCAGGACGTCGCTCATCATGTCGCAGCCGCAGGCTGAGCACAGCTCGGTCTCCAGATCCTCTTCGCAGCAGAGGACCTCTGCGTCGAGAAGCTCTTTGACTTCAGAAATCTTCATAGGTTCAAACCGGACGTCCGGTCAATAGGAGGCGAGAATGCCCTTCACATCGGCGGGGACAAGTCTGCCGTATACCTTGTCGTTGATGGTCATGACCGGGGCCAGACCGCAGCAGCCGAGGCAGCGGGTATCCTGAATGGTGAATTTCCCGTCGTCGGTGGTTTCGCCGGTTTCGATGCCGAGGATCTTTTTCACTTCGTTCAGAACGTCCTGGGAGCCCTTGACGTAGCAGGCGGTGCCGAGGCAGACGCTGATGATGTAATCGCCCTTCGGTTTCAGGGAGAACTGCGAATAGAAGGTCGCGACGCCGTAAACGTCGGTGACCGGAACGCCGACGCGGTCGGCGATAAAGACCTGGGTCTCCAGAGACAGATAGGTGAAAAGCTCCTGCGCCTTCTGCATGATGGGCATCAGGGGGCCCTTCTCGTTTTTGTGCTCATCGATGTAAGCGGCAAGCTCTGCGTATTTCTGCTGCTTTTCTTCTTCGGTGAGAGTCATGTTTGTTCCTCCTAACTCTTTGTCGATGGGGTTGATTCTTTCGCGGGGTACTTTATTTATTATAATATAAAGCAGAAAGAAATACAAGCCTTTTTTCGCGTTTCCGGGGCGGAAGTTTTTCCCGGGACCCGGTCTGCGCAGGCCTTCCCCCGCCCGTCCTCCCCCGCGCCGGAGCCGGCGCCGTCCGGGCTGGAAAGCGCCGCGGAGGCCGTGACAAATCCGGAAAAACGTGGTATACTGGATCCGTCAAGTTTTCCCGGCGCAAGGCGCCGGGAAGGGAGGATTTCAAGATGAAGCGATACGATCTTCTGGTGACCGGAGGCGGCTTCACCGGCGTGACGGCGGCCATCGCCGCGGCGCGGGAGGGGCTTTCGGTACTGCTCGTCGAAGCGGGCGGCTGTCTCGGCGGCGCGGCCGCCTGCAATCTCGTCAACCCCTTCATGCCCTACTCCACCGCGGTGAACGGTGAAAGGCTGGAATTGACCCGCGGTCTTTTCAAAACCATCGTGGAGCGTCTGAAAGCCGAAGGCGCCATCCGCGGAGACGTTTTTCACGAGGAGTACCTGAAGCTGATCCTGGACCGCATGACGCGCGAGGCCGGGGTGGACGTCCTTTTCCACGCGCTCCTCACCGGCGTCCGGCGGGAGGGCGGAAAGATCCTTTCCCTCACCTTCTCCGGCAAATCCGGCTCCTTCGCGCTGGAGGCCGACCGGTACGTCGACGCCACCGGAGACGCGGATCTGGCGTTTCTTGCCGGCTGTCCCTTCCGCCTGGGGCGGGAGGCCGATTCTCTCTGCCAGCCCATGACCCTCTGCTTCCGGGTCGCCGGCGTCGACAAAGAGGCCTTCAGGCAGCACAGAAGCGAGATCAATCCGCTCTACAACCGCTTCCAGGCCGAGGGCAAAATCAAAAACATCCGGGAAAACGTTCTGATCTTCGACAATCTGGTCCCCGGCGTCCTGCATTTCAACTCCACGCGGGTGGTGAAGCTCAATCCCACCGATCCCTTCGATCTTTCCCGGGCCGAAACCGACGCCAGGGAGCAGATGTTCGAGCTGTTCCGCTTCCTGAAGGAAAACATCCCCGGCTTTGAAAACGCCGAGATCGCCTTCTCCGCTCCCGCCATCGGCGTGCGGGAAAGCCGCATGATCGACGGTCTGCACGTCCTCACCGCCGAAGAGCTGAAGGCCTGCACCCGCTTCCCCGACGCGATCGCCGCGGGCAATTACGACATCGACATCCACAATCCGGAGGGGTCCGGCACCAGCCATTATTACTTCCCCGCCGGGACCTATTACACCATCCCCTACCGGTGCCTCGTGCCCCGGGGCGTCGAGAACCTGCTGGTGGCCGGGCGATGCCTTTCGGCCACTCACGAAGCGCAGGCTTCGATCCGCATCATGCCGATCTGCGCCTCCACCGGCGAAGCCGCGGGCGTCGGCGCCGCGGTGTCCTTCAAGAGCGGGAAACCCGTTTACGAAGCGGACACCGCCGAAATCCAGCGGATCCTGAAAGAAAACGGCGCATTCCTCGGCTGAATCTTCCGTTCCTTTTTCAAAGACGATGCCGCCGGCCCGGCGACCTCCCCGCGGAGGACGACCGGGCCGGCGGTTCTCATCTTTTGATGCGGCTTCTTTTGAAAAGCGGCGAAAGCTCTTTCGGCCGGAAGGGGAAGAGCGGGGCGAGATAGGGTTTCCCGTCGTCGGTCTTCATCCGCGCCGTTCCGAGAAACAGCAGGGACGCGGAGAAAAGAAAACCCCCGAGTCCGCCCAGAGCGACGGAGGTCAGAAGAAGGATCCGCACGAATTTCAGAGCGTACCCCAGCTCCAGATTCTGCTGTGCGTAGACGCTGACCGACACAAAGGACATCAGATAGACGACCTCCGGGGACGCCCAGCCTGCGCTGACCGCGAATTCCCCCACCACCGCGCCGATGACGATCGACATGACCGTTCCCACGTTGTGCGGCGTGTTCAGGGCGCTGAGCCGGAGCACGCCGAGCATGAACTCGTAAAGCAGGAACTGCAGATACAGCGGGATCTCCGCCGCCTTGTCGACGAGAATGAAATCCCACGCAGGGGAAAGAGCCTCCCGGTTGTAATTCGCCAGAAGCGCAAGCGGCGTCAGGAACACCGCCGTGAAAATCATCAGGAGACGGATCCAGCGGTAATACGAGCCGATGAACGGCGGGAAGCAGTAATCGTTGGCTTCCTTGAAAAAGTCGATGAACCGGGCGGGCAGGATCATCCCGGTGGAGGCGTTGTCCGCCAGCACCACCACGTGACCCTCCAGGATCGCCGCCGCCGCCATATCGGGCCTTTCGGTCTGGCGCACCTTGGGAAAAGGGTTCCAGAAGCGCTGCTTCACCAGATACTCCGCAAGCGATTCCTGATTCATCACCAGCCCCTCCGAACCGCAGGCGGCGATCCTTTTCCGGAGGCTTTCCACGTACGCTTCGTCGGCTCTTCCCCGCATATAGCAGACCAGAACGTCGCTTTTGAAGGTCTTCCCCGCCTTCAGGTCCTCGATCACCAGATCCTCGCTGTGAATCCGGCGGCGCAGCAGCGCGCTGTTGGTCGAAAGGATCTCCACGAATCCGTCGTGGGAGCCACGCAGGGTGCGTTCCTTGTCGGGCTCGGTGCTTTTCCTTTGCGGGATGTTCCGTGCGTCCACCATCAGAGCGCCGTATCCCTCCAGAAAGAGCACCGGAACCCCCGAAAGGAAGGACGCGACCGCCTGATCCGGATCCGGAAGCGGCTTGATCTCCCCGAACGGCATAAAGCTCCCGAGGATCTCCCGGACCTCCCTTTTGCCTCCTCCTTCCGGCGCGGGGCAGGCCATCAGGCGTGTGAGAAGCAGAGCGATCTCGTTTTGATCGGTGTTCCCGTCGATCATGTAGAGCACGCACTCTCTGCCTCCCGCCAGGAATTCCCGCCGGAAAACGTCGTAGGATCTTCCGTAATTGACCCTCTTTTCAAAGACGGCCGCCGCCGCCATCGTGTGTTCGGTCACGGTTCGTCTCCTCTCCGTTTTTCCTTATCTTTGGCGTTTTCCCCTCCGTTTATGCGCCGTTCCCGCTTGTCGCTTGCATAATTCTCCGTTCCGTGCTACAATACAGAAGAAGTGAAAACTACGCGGACGGGCGTTCCGTTTCGCCGCGGACCGTCCGTCCCTTTCCGAAAGGATCCGACATGCAGCACAAACGACACGCGTTGAAATACAGCTTTTACAAGCTCTTCCTCGCTCTCTTTTTCGCGGGGGCGGCGCTCCTGATTCTCTGGGCCTGCCGCTGGAGCCCGGCGGACTTCGGCGCCGGAAAGCTCCGGCCTCTGGCCGGTCATATTCTCGGCACGCTTTCCTCCTTTTTCGCTCTCCTGCCTTTTTCGGCCGCGGAGGTCCTGCTCTACGTGCTGGTCATGACGATCCTGATCGGGATCGTCGGGCTGGTGTTCCGGATGATCACCGAAGAGGGGCGGCTCCGCCGCCTTTTCGCGTGGTTCACCTCGATCGCGCTCTTCGCGTCGGTGCTGTTCCTGATGTTCGAGGCGCTTTTCGGCGGACTGTACGCCGCCGAGCCCCGCATCTCCTCTCTCGGCCTGACGGTCAAAAAGCGGCCGGTTTCCGAGCTGGAAGCTCTGTGCGCTTCCCTGGGGGAGGAGGCGAACGCGCTCTCCGCGGAGCTCCAATACGACGTCGCGCCGCCCGATGAAAAGTGGTTCGTCGAAACGGCGGACAACGTCGCCTCGATCGTTTCCGCCTACACCGGCGTCGAGCAGGCGCCGCCCAAATACGTGCTGGCCTCGAAGCCCATGTCCTATACCAACATCACCGGCTTCTTCTCCCCCTTCACCGGGGAGGCCAACGTCAACAAAAACGACCTGACCGTCGCTCTTCCCTTCACCATGGCTCACGAGCTGATGCACCGCTGGGGCGTGACCGCCGAAGACGAGGCGAACGCCTACGCCTTCATGATCCTTTACGAATGCAAGGATCCCTTTTACCGCTATTCCTCGGTCTATATGGGGCTTCTTTACACGCTTCCCAAGCTCCGGAGCGCCGATCGCGAAGCCTACGACCGGGTGACCGCCGGCCTTTCGAAAAAGGTCCGGGCGGATATCAACGCCTATTACGATCACTGGAAGCAGTACGAGGGGAAAACCGCCGACGTGGCCGATTCGATCAACAACGCCTATCTCGTGATCAACGGCGAAAACGACGGGGTGAAATCCTACGGCAAGGTGGTGGACTGGCTGCTTGCCTACCGGGAGAAAAAGGCCGGATGAGTTCGTTTCGGCGCGCCGGAGGGAGGGTCCCTCCGGCGCGTTTCTTTTTCCCGGCGGAAGACATTTTCTCTTTACACCGTCTCCGGTTTGTGCTATACTCAGAAAAAGCGATCCCCGATCCAACCGCGGAAGGCAAATGCGTTTCTTTTCCCTCCGCATCCACGCGCCGCGATTCTTCGTCCCGGGATCATTCCCGGGACTCTCTTTTTCCGGCGCGGACGTTTTGTATTGCGGCGGATTCCCGCCCCGGAAAGGCATGGTCTTGACTATGAAAAAACTGATGCTGGGCAACGAAGCGGCGGCACGCGGTCTGTATGAGGCCGGCGTGACCTTCGCCTCCAGTTACCCGGGCACTCCTTCCACGGAAATCACCGAGTATTTTTCGGGATACGAGGGCGTTCACGCCGAATGGGCCCCCAACGAAAAGGTGGCCTGCGAAGCGGCCTTCGGCGCGAGCCTAGCCGGCGCGCGTTCCTTCAGCGCCATGAAGCACGTGGGGCTGAACGTGGCGGCCGATCTTCTCTATTCGGTCTCCTACACCGGCGTCAACGGCGGCATGGTGGTGGCGGTGGCCGACGACCAGGGGATGCATTCCTCCCAGAATGAGCAGGACAGCCGCAACCACGCCAAAGGCGCGAAGATCCCCATGCTGGAGCCTTCCGACTCGGCCGAATGCCGGGATTATGCGAAGCTTGCCTACGAGATCAGCGAGACGTTCGACACGCCGGTCTTTCTGCGCACCAGCACCCGCGTGGCCCATTCCCAGAGCCTTGTGGAGGAGGAGGAACGCGTCCTTCCCCCCAAAAAGCCCTACGAAAAGAACGTCGCGAAATACGTGATGATGCCCGCCATGGCCCGTCCGCGCCACCGGATCGTGGAGGAACGGACGAAGAAGCTTGCGGCATACGCGGCCTCCTCCGGACTGAACCGGGTGATCCCCGGATCCGGAAGGATCGGCGTGATCGCCGCCGGCATCGCCTTCCAGTACGCCCGCGAGGCGCTGGGCGACAGGGCGAGCTACCTGAAGCTCGGCATGGTCTATCCCCTCAATGCCGAAGAGATCCGCGCCTTTGCCGCCACGGTGGAAAAGCTCTACGTGATCGAGGAGCTGGATCCCTTTATCGAGGATTTCTGCCGCGCCGCGGGCATCGCCTGCGAGGGCAAGGCGCTCTTCTCCCTCTGCGGCGAATACACCCCCGCCATGATCCGGAAGGCGATCCTCGGCGAGGATCCTCCCGTTCCGTCTCCCGCCGCGATCCCGGTCCGGCCGCCGGTGCTCTGCCCCGGATGCCCGCACCGCGGGATCTTCTACGTCCTGCATAAAATGAAGCTGACCGTTTCGGGCGACATCGGGTGTTACACCCTGGGCGCTCAGGCTCCCCTCGCTTCGGTCGATTCCACCATCGACATGGGCGAATCGGTCAGCGGTCTGCACGGCTTCCTGACCGCCGATCCTTCCATGGAAGACAAGACGGTGGCGGTGATCGGCGATTCCACCTTCGTCCATTCCGGCATCACGGGCCTGATCAACGCGGTCTACAACCGTTCCAACGTCACGGTCCTGATCCTTGACAACTCCATCACCGGCATGACCGGGCACCAGCAGAACCCCTGCACCGGCCTGACCCTGCAGAATCAGCCGACCCACGCTCTGGATCTGGAAGCGCTCTGTCACGCCGTCGGCGTCAGGCGCGTCTCCACCGTGGATCCCTACGATCTCGACAAGGCCGAAGCGATCCTGCGGGAAGAGCTTTCCGCCGGAGAACCCTCGGTCGTCATCGTGAAGCGTCCCTGCGCCCTTCTCAAATGGGTCAAGCGGCTGCCGCCGCTCACGGTCGATCCGGACAAGTGCCGGAAATGCCGGAAATGCATGTCGATCGGCTGTCCCGCGGTCCTCTTCTCCAAAGAGACCGGCGCATCCATCGACCGCACGCTCTGCGTCGGATGCGGGCTCTGCGAAAAGCTTTGCCCCTTCGGCGCCATCGAAGGAGGACAGAACGCATGAAAAAGGACATTCTGATCGTCGGCGTCGGCGGGCAGGGCTCGCTCCTGGCCAGCCGGATCCTCGGCGCGCTCTTCCTCTCCCAGGGACTCGACTGCAAGCTTTCGGAGGTGCACGGCATGTCCCAGCGGGGCGGAAGCGTGGTCACGTACGTGCGCGCGGGCGACGAGATCTCCTCCCCCATGGTCTCGGACGGCGAGGCCGACCTGGTGATCTCCTTTGAAGCGCTGGAGGCGCTCCGGTACGCACACACCCTGAAAAAGGGCGGTACCCTGGTATATTCCACCCAGAAAATCATGCCCATGCCGGTGATCACCGGCGCCGCGGTCTATCCGGACGATATCGCCTCCCGCCTCGCGGCATACGACCTGAAGATCCTCGCCTTCGACGCCGAATCGGCCGCCGAAAAGGCCGGGAACGTCCGCGCGGCAAACGTGGCTCTGCTCGGCGCCGCCTCCCCCATCATCGGCGGCACGCCGGAGGAATGGGAAGCGGTCATCCGCGCCACCGTCCCGCCGAAGTTCGTGGACGTCAACCTCCGCGCCTTTGCTCTCGGTCTGGAGGAGGCCGGGAAAAACTGAGTTTCCCTCCCGGGATCACCCGCCTTTCCCGCGCCGCGGGAAAGGCGGTTCCCCATGTATAAACCGATCCGCCTCTTTCCGGATCTTCATCGAAAAGGAGAATCTGCCGTGCCTTTTTCCGAAACGATTTCTACCCTTGCCCTCCGGGCGGAAGAAGCTTCCCGGCCGCTTTTCGCCGCGATCGACAGGATCGCGCTTTCCAATACCGAACGCGTGCTGGACGCCTTTGCCCGCTGCCGGGTGGGCCTTCCCCATTTCGCCCCTTCGACCGGCTACGGCTACGACGACCTGGGCCGGGACACGCTGGACCGGGTCTATGCGGAAACCTTCGGATGCGAAGACGCCCTGGTGCGTCCGCAGATCATCAACGGCACCCACGCCATCCTTCTGATGCTCCGGGGGATCCTGCCTTCCCGGGACGGGCGGATGCTCTCGCTCACGGGCGCGCCGTACGACACGCTTTCCGAAGCGCTCGATTCCTTCCGCAGGGAAGGTCTCGTTTACGGCGAGCTCCCCTTTCAGGGCGCGCCCGATCCCGATTTCCCCCTTCTCGCCGCAAAGAAGGTGAAGGAATTCGATCCCGACGTGGTCTATATCCAGAGAAGCAAGGGCTACGGCGACCGGATCACCCTGTCCGTGCGTGATATCCGCCTCCTCGCAGCCGCGGCGAAGACCGCGAAGCCCGGCGTGATCGTGGCGGTGGACAACTGCTACGGCGAATTCACCGAGGCAGACGAACCCTTCGGCGCGCGCTGCGAAAGCTGCGGCGGGCCGCGTCCCCTGCATTTCCGGGCCGGTCCGGAGGCCGAAGCCGATATCGCCGCGGGATCGCTCATCAAAAATCCGGGCGGTGGGCTCGCCCCCTGCGGCGGATACGTCGCAGGAAAAAAAGAGCAGGTGGAAAGGATCGCGGAGGTCCTGACGGTTCCCGGCATCGGACGGGAAGCCGGCGCGAACCCGGCGGGGTGGCGGCTTTACTACCAGGGCTTTTTCCTCGCGCCGCACGTGACGGCCCAGGCGCTGAAAACGATGGTCTTCGCGGCGAATCTTTTGAAGCTCGCGGGATTCGAAACGGCGCCCGCGGGAGACGAAATGCGTTCGGATATCATTCAGACGGTGCGCTTCGGGAAACCGGAGCCCCTGATCGCCTTCTGCCGCGGGATCCAGGCGGCCTCCCCGGTGGACAGCTTCGCCGTATGCGAGCCGTGGGCTATGCCGGGTTACGCAGATCCGGTGATCATGGCCGCCGGCGCTTTCGTGCAGGGGGCGAGCATCGAGCTTTCGGCCGACGCTCCGCTCCGGGAGCCCTATCTTCTCTACATGCAGGGCGGCCTGACCTACGAAAGCGGAAAGCTTGCGGTGATGCGCGCGGTGGAAAAAGCGCTTTCGTGAAAACCTTCCCTCCTTCTCCCCGGTTTCCCCGCGATCGTTGGGCAAAAAGTGAAAAAATAATGCTTGACTTCCCGGTCACGGCTTGCTATAATAGGTTTTACCGCGTGGTGCCGGCCAATTTGATTTGAGCAAGAGAACGCCCCGGCGTTCCGCCCGCAACAGCGTGACTCAACATACGAACGAGGTGAAAAAAACAGTGTACGCAATCTTTGAAGCATGCGGCAAGCAGTACAAGGCTTCCGAGGGAGACACCCTCTTCCTGGAAAAGCTGGAACAGGCCGCCGGTGACGAGGTCGTTTTCGACAAGGTCCTCTATATCGGCGACGACGCTTCCTCCGCCATCGGCGCCCCCTACGTGGAAGGCGCGAAGGTCACGGCGAAGGTCGTGAAGGAAGGCAAGTCCAAGAAGATCATGGTCTTCAAGTTCAAGGCCAAGAAGAACTACCGCAGACGTCAGGGCCATCGTCAGCCCTATGCGAAAATCGAGATCGTCTCGATCGCCCGCTGAGTTCTCATGATCAGGGCGGAGTTTTTCGGAGGAACCCCTCCCAAAGGCTTCCGGATTTCGGGTCACAGCGGATCGGCTCCCGCAGGGGAAGATCTGGTGTGCGCGGCGGTGACCAGCGCCGTCCGCCTGACCGAAGCGCACGTGAACGACGTGCTCTCTTCGGGCGCGGCGGTCTCGGTCGAACCTGTCCCCGCGGCGATTTCCCTCACGCTTCCGGAGCGGGCTCCGGAAGGCGCCTTTCAGGCTCTGGAAGCGCTGCGCCTTTATCTCAGGGAGCTTTCCCGCGAAAATCCGAAGTACCTCACCCTTCGGGAACACGACTAAACAGAGGAGGAAACGACAATGCTGAAAATCGGTTTACAGTTCTTTGCTCATAAAAAGGGCGTCGGCTCCACCAAGAACGGCCGCGACAGCGAATCCAAGCGTCTGGGCGTCAAGCGCGCCGACGGTCAGTTCGTGAAAGCCGGCAACATCCTGGTCAGACAGAGAGGCACCAAGATCCATCCCGGCCTCAACGTCGGTATCGGAAGCGACGACACTCTCTTTGCCCTTACTTCCGGCAAGGTGCATTTCGAGCGCAAGGACAAGGATCGCAAGCAGGTCTCGGTTTACGAAGCGTAAGTCCGGATCTCTCTTGCAGAAGCCAAAAGAACGCGGGGCGGGTCTTTTTCCCGTCCCGTTTTTCTATCTTTGAGAATCGAGGTCTTTTCATGTTCATCGACTCCGCCAGGATCCACATCAAGGCGGGAAAGGGCGGCAACGGCGCCGTGGCCTTTCACCGTGAAAAATACGTGCCCTCCGGCGGTCCCGACGGCGGCGACGGCGGCAGAGGCGGCAGCGTGATCTTCGTGGCCGACGACAACCTTTCCACCCTGATGGATTTCCGGTACAAGAAAAAATACGCCGCCTCCAACGGAGAGGACGGCGCCGGCAAGCGCTGCGCCGGAAAGAAGGGCGAAGATCTCATCATCCGCGTACCCCGCGGCACCCTGATCAAATCGGCCGAAAACGGTTATCTGATCAAGGATATCTCCGGCGACGAGCCCTTCGTGGCCGCCCGCGGCGGCAAGGGGGGATGGGGCAATCAGCATTTCGCCACCCCTACCCGCCAGACGCCGCGATTTGCCAAGGCGGGGCTCCCCGGCGAGGAGTTCGACGTCCAGCTCGAGCTGAAGCTTCTTGCCGACGTGGGCCTCGTGGGCTTCCCGAACGTCGGGAAATCCACCCTGCTTTCGGTGATCTCCGCCGCCAGGCCCAAGATCGCAAATTACCATTTCACCACCCTGACCCCCAACCTCGGCGTGGTCTACGTGGGCGAAGGAGCGAGCTTCGTCGCCGCCGACATCCCCGGCATCATCGAGGGCGCCAGCGAAGGCGCGGGGCTCGGGTTCGAGTTTCTCCGGCACATCGACCGGTGCAGGCTCCTTCTGCATCTGGTGGACGTATCCGGTTCCGAAGGCCGCGATCCCGTCGACGATTTCCACAAGATCCAGGCTGAGCTCGCCCGGTATTCCACCCTTTCCTCCCGCCCGCAGATCGTCGTGGCCAACAAGGCCGACGTGGACGAAAGCCGTTGGGCGTCTCTTGCGGCCGCGGCTCACGACGCGGGCTTCCCCGTCATGAAGATCAGCGCCGCCACCGGAGAAGGGGTGAAGGAACTGGTCAGCGAGGTGTGGAACACGCTCGCTTCTCTTCCCCCGGTCACGGTCTACGAGCCGGAGGACATCCCCGTCGAGCTTCCCGCCGGCATATCCCGCGAGGGCTTTACGGTCACCCGGAACGACCGGGGCGATTTCGTGGTGGAAGGCGCCGGCCTTGCGCATCTGGTGGAATCCACCAACTTTTCGGATTACGAATCGCTTTCTCACATGCAGAAGATCCTGCGCGACGTCGGCGTCTTCGACCGTCTGGAGGCCGACGGCGTCAGGGAGGGCGACACCGTTATCCTCTACGATCTGGAATTCGAGTATATCAAGTGACGCATCTCTCTTTCACAAAATGAAACGCATCAGAGAAAAAGCGGAGCGCCGGAAATCCCGGCGCTCCGCTTTTTCTCTCTTCTTTTTCCCCTGTCGTTATGCCTTGCCCGTCTTCTGCCCCTCGAAAACCGAATTCCGGTCTCTCCGCCCGTTGAATATAGCTATTCGATATTCTTTTCAGGATTCTTGCCTGTCTTGTTCGCTATCAGCTATATTTCATAATATTTTATTATTTTTTACTATATTATTCCATTGCGTTTTTGCCGCCGCTTCGCCTGTTTTTCAACTGCTGCAGGCTCTGAAAGCCTCTGCCAAACCCACGCGTTCCATCGTGAAGCAAAGCGCTTCTTCGGCAGAAGGCAACTATTTATTGATCCTCTTTTTCTTCCGTCCCTTTGCAGACGAGTTCTTTGGGACTCTGAATGCTTTTATCCAGTTCCTCCATGAATCCTGCGGTGATGATACCGGAGGGAAGAGCAATGATAGCAATACCAAACACAGAGGAAACCATCGTTACGATTCGGCCGACCGTTGTGACGGGATAAATATCGCCGTATCCCATCGTCGTCAAAGAAACCGTCGCCCAGTAAACGGCATCGAAGAAAGTATCAAAAGAATCCGGTTCAACGTTAAAGATCACCAACGCGGAAATCAGAATATAGACCAACGCGAGCATGCCGACCGTCATAAGCGGTTTCTTCTGCGCTTTGAATACGCCCTTGATCATATGGATGCTTTTGGAGTATCGCACTGCCTTGAAAACGCGAAATACCCGAAGGGTCCTGAATAGACGAAAAACTTTTAAAATGCGAAAACCGCTATCGATTATACTAAGCGAGGGAAGGATGCAAAGAAGATCCAGAATCGCCATCGGTGTGATTGGATACAGAAGAAAAGACCAACCGTTTTTGCCCAGTTTGAAGTCGGCCGTCAGTAAACGAAGGAAATAGTCTATGACAAATATAACTGCCGCAGCTTTGTCAACGATAAGAAAGAAAACCGTTTCTTCCTTGAAAGCCAAGGACAGCAGACTCATAACGATGACCGCCATCATAAAAACGTCATAGACGTTACTCAGACGATCATCCTCTCTTGCTGTTTCGATGACTTGAAAGATACGTTTTCTCATGATGGCAATACTCCCCTTTTCCGTCAAAAGACTCGTGCTGCATTTTCCCCGGCCTCAGAAGGTTTTCCCGTCTTTTCAAAACCAGATCCTGCAGAACAACTGAAAAGCAGTTTTCTGCCGTCGGCCGGCAAATGCCAAGTTGCGTTCTCAGCTCTTCCTCTCTTCTCCGTCCGCACAGAGCCCTCAACAGGCCTGCGCGCTGCAATATAGCTTTCTGCTATTATTGATAATATTATTCTATAATCCATATCATTTTTATACTCCCGTGCCGTCGAAGGGAGGAACGTATTCCTCCCTGGCGGAGGAAAGCTCCTGCGTATACCCTCTTTCAAAACCGAGCTCCTCCATTTTCCGGAGGACCCGCCCGTATTCCGACGGGGTGATGCGCCGGGAGATCCGCTTGATCTCCTTTCCGCGGCCCGCCGGGGTATACTGGCTCATCAGGCTGAGAAGGAAACTCTCCTTCGGGAAGGAGGCGGCGAGAAGCTCCAGAACGCGAAGGCTGTTTCGGATCTCGTTCGGAAGGATCATATGCCGGACGATCACGCCGCTTATCATCATCCCGTCCCCGTCAAAGCGCGGCTTTCCGGCCTGATCGATCATCTCCCCGATCGCTTCCAGCGCTCTCTCCGGATAATCCTGTGCCATCGAATAGGTCCCGGCCGTCTCCGGGACCGCATATTTGAAATCGGGCAGATAGATCTGGATCCGGCCCTTCAGCTCGCGGATCGTTTCGACCCGTTCGTACCCGCCGCAGTTCATCACTGCCGGAACCGGAAGCCCCTCGAGCGTCGGAAGGATCAGGGGCAGAAAATGGGTCGGCGTCACGAGATTGATATTGTGGACGCCCTTTTCGATCAGTTCAAAATAGATCTCCCGCAGCCTTTCGGGCGTGATATCCCACCCCGCGCCGCCGCGAGAGATCTCCCCGTTCTGGCAGTAAACGCAGCGAAGCGTACAATGGGAGAAAAACACCGTGCCCGAGCCGCGCGTTCCCGAAATGCACGGTTCTTCCCAGAAATGCGGCGCCGCGCGGGCAACCCGGATCGCATCGCCCGCGCCGCAGAAGCCGCGCTCTCCCCGGGTGCGGTCGACCGCACAGCGCCGCGGGCAGAGCTCGCATCGATCAAGCCTCATCGATCCTGATTTTCCCCCCGTCCGCAAGCCGCAGAAGCGCGTCCGCGATCACCAGTCCGTGATCAAAGGCAAGCCCCCGGCTTTCCAGAAGCTTCAAACGCCGGTTGGGTCTGCCGCTCACACCCGGCTCCTCTTCCGCGCGGACCAATGCCGAAAGCTTCTCTCCCCCGTCTGTCAGGCTGATGCGAAGCGCATTCTTTTCCCGGAGGGCCGTCAGGCGGAACCACCGGGCGTCCTTTGCGTCGTCGCCTGCCCGGACCTCTTCCTTCCGGCTGCCGACGTCGGCCATGAAGCTGCGGGTCACCACCCAGCCGCGGGGGTCCCGTCCGGGAGCGGAGAAAAAGCCTGCGCTTTCGCTCTCCAGACCGCAAAGCCCGGTCTCCTCTGCCAGCTCCCGCGCCGCGGTTTCCTCCACGCTTTCCCCGGGTTCGGCGAAGCCGCCGGGCAGCGCCCGGAAGCCGAGATACGGATGACCCTTTCTCCGGATCAGAAGCAGCTCGGTTGTCTCCCCGAAGGAAAAGATCAGATTGTCCGCCGTCAGGGACGGATGCGGATACCGGGAATCGTCGTAGGCCAGAAGGAATTCCTCCTCCGTCCTTCCCTTTTCGTCCCGCAAAGCTTCCATAGTCATATCCTTTCGCTATATATCTTTATTTCATTATAAAATTTACATTATTTTTCAGTACTCTGCAGGCCTTTCACCACCGCGTCCGCCAGGGAAAGCGGATCTTCGCCCGTTTTGACCCGGAGAGACAGATAGGGTTCCGACCCGGCGTTCAGGAAGATCCTTCCCTTGAAAGCGGGCATGACACAGAGCGCGGAGATCTTCATGAAGTCGGGGGAAGCGAGGCGCAGAGTGAGCGTTCCTTTCTTTTCGGAGATCTCGCAGATCCCCGCTTCGGCCGCCTCGTTCCGGAGAAGGGCGATCCGCATCAGATTCCGGACCTCCCCTCCGAATTCTCCGTAGCGATCCAGAAGCTCGTCGGTCATATCCTCCGCGTCTTCCTTCGTGCGGATGTAGGCGATCCGCCGGTAAATGTCGAGTCTTTCCGGCGCATTGGGAATATACGATTCGCGGATGCGGGCGTCGATCTCCAGATCCACGGTGCATTCCGCCTTTTTGGCCGGCGTTTCACCCTTGGCCTCCACCACGGCTTCATCCAGGAGGCGCAGATACATGTCGTAGCCCACCGACACCATATGTCCCGACTGCTCGGCGCCGAGGACGTTGCCCGCGCCGCGGATCTCCAGATCGCGCATGGCGATGTGGAAGCCCGCGCCGAATTCGGCGAATTCCCGGATGGCGGAAAGCCGTTTGGAGGCCACCTCCGTAAGCACCTTTCCCCGATGATAGGTCAGATAGGCGTACGCCCGGCGGTTGGACCGGCCGACGCGGCCGCGGATCTGATGAAGCTGGGCAAGGCCCATCCGGTCTGCGTCCTCCACGATCAGGGTGTTCACGTTGGGGATGTCGATGCCGGTTTCGATGATGGTGGTGCAGACCAGGATCTGCACTTCGCCCTCCACCACTTCCCGCATGACCTCGGAAAGCTCCTCGGGCTTCATCTGTCCGTGCCCCACGGCGATCCGGGCGTCGGGGAAAGCCTGCTGCAGCCGCGACGCGGTGCGGGTGATGGTTTCGATCTTGTTGTGGAGATAATAGACCTGCCCGCCGCGGGAAAGCTCCCTGGAAATCGCGTCCCGGAGGACGCTTTCGTCGTGTTCGAGCACGTAGGTCTGCACCGGATGCCGGTTATGCGGCGCTTCCTCCAGAATCGACATGTCCCGGATCCCCGAAAGCGCCATGTTCAGCGTGCGGGGGATCGGCGTCGCGGTCAGAGTCAGGACGTCCACCGTCCGCGCAAGCTCCTTCAGCCGCTCTTTATGGCTGACGCCGAAGCGCTGCTCCTCGTCCACCACCAGAAGGCCGAGATCCCGGAACGCCACGTTTTTCCCCAGAAGCTTGTGAGTCCCCACCACCAGGTCCAGCATGCCGGATCTCATCTGGCGCAGGTATTCCGCCGACTTGGCCGCGGGCGTGAAGCGGGAAAGGACCCCGATCCGGAGCGGATAGCCGCGGAACCGGTGCAGCGCGGTCTGATAATGCTGACGCGCGAGCACCGTGGTGGGCACCAGGATCGCCGCCTGCTTCCCGCCCATCACGCATTTCATCACCGCACGGAAGGCGACCTCAGTCTTGCCGAAGCCCACGTCGCCGCACAAAAGCCTGTCCATGGGCACTTCGCTTTCCATATCGCGCTTGATTTCCTGCGTGGTGCGGAGCTGGTCCTCGGTCTCCTCGTATTCGAAGCCTTCCTCAAATTCCTTCTGCCATTCGCTGTCTTTCGGGAAAGCGAAACCCTTGAGCTTTGCGCGCGCGGCGTAAAGCGCGATCAGCTTGCCCGCCAGCTCCTTCGCCGCCGCCTTGGCGCGGGATTTGGCGCGCACCCAGTCGCCGCCGCCCATCCGGTTCAGTTTCACCGTGCCTTCGTCCCCGGCTCCGATGTACTTGGCGATCAGGTCGAGCTGGGTCACCGGGACGTAAAGGACGTCGCTTCCGAAATACTGGATCTTGATATAGTCCTTTTGCAGACCGTCGGTCTCGATCGGGGCGATCCCTGCGAATCTTCCGATGCCGTAAGCGTCGTGCACCACAAGATCCCCGGGATGGAGGTCTGCGAAGGAGCGGATCGCCTCTCCGCCCTCTTTGCGGGCGCTTTTTTTGGCCCTGCGGGAAGAGGTGCGGGTACGGATCCCTTCGGTCAGGATCGCAAGCTTCAGGGCGGGATACTCCGCGCCCGCGGAAAGCGCGGCGTCGGTCACGACGAGGCTTCCCTTTTCCGGTTCGGCGCTTTCCGCGGTCATATAGCGGGCTTTGATCCCTTCCTCCCGGAAGGCGTCCACCGCCACCTCGGCGCGATGCGCGTTTCCGGCGCAGAAAAGCACCGCGTAACCCGCGGCGAGATAGGTCCCGATCTCCTCCGCCGCGCCTTCGAAACCGCCGGTGAGGCCGCTCAGCTCCTTGGTCAGGATCGAGGTCACCGCGCGCGGCGCGGGCTCGTAGCCGCCTGCCGTAAAGGTGTCCAGCATCACGACGCTCTTCCCCGCGAGCGTCTGGACAAAGGCCGCGTGGTCCATCATCCAGTCGGTCTGTTCATCGGAGATCAGACCGGCTTCCATCAGCGAAACCGCCTCTTCCCCCCGCCGCCAGTCGGCGTTTTTCATGCTTTCGGCGATCCTTCCGGGATCGTCCAGGACCACGATCGCGTCAGGAGGCAGATGATCCAGAGCCGAAGCAAATTCTCCGTAAATCTGGGGATAGATCCGGTCGATCGCGGCAAAGGTCCCGTTTTCCAGAAGCGCTTCTCTGTCGCCTTCCAGCGTTTCCCGCAGCTTATCCGAGAGCTTTTTCCGCCTTTTCAGCCTTTCCTCCAGAAGACGGATGCGTTCCGCACAGCCTTCGATCCCGCCCTCGGCATACCGGGGCAGCGCCTCAGCCGCCGGGAGGATCACCGCTTCGCCCGTCTGATCGACGCGGCGCTGGGTCTCGGTGGAAAACCGGGCGATGGAATCGACCTCGTCGTCGAAAAAGTCGATGCGGTAGGGCAGCTCCGCATTGACCGGATAGATATCGAAAATACTGCCGCGCACCGCGAATTCTCCGCCGGAGCGCGCGTCGATGGCCTCCACCCGGCGATATCCGGCGTCCACCAGGCGGCGGGAAAGCTCCGCGGGTTCCAGGATATCCCCCACCCGCAGCCGGATCACCGCCTTCTTCAGGATCTCCGGCGGCAGCGTGCGCGCCGCCGCCGCTTCCGCGGACAGGAAGGCAAGCGGCGTCCGCTCCCACTCGTAAAAGAAGGCGATGCGCCTCTGCTCGCTTTCCCGGGAGGCGCTGTCCGCCTGATAAAAAATCTGTTCCTTGGGGACGAGAACGGCGCTTTCCTCCCCCGCGAAGACCTCGGCGTCCAGCGCGATGCGCGACAGAGCCCGGTCGTCCGCGCCGATAACCGCCACGCACCGCCCCGTCTTTCGCCGGATCGCGGCGATCACGTGCGCCTTGTGGATCGGGGAAAGCCCGGTCAAAAGCACCGGCGTTTTTCCCGTTTCCAGTCTCCGGAAGATCTCGCCGATCTCCGGGAGAGAGGTCAGCCGGTCCAAAAGCGCTCTCATGACAAGCTTTCCTCCCGGCTTTCGCCGCTATTCCGCTTTTCCGTTTCCTGTGCTTCTTCCTGAACGGCGCCGTCTTCGCTCCGCTCTTTGTCCCCGGCCGGTTTCTTGCCGGATCCTGCCGGCCGGATCGCCGGGCCGTTGAAGCGGGACGCAGCCGCCGGTACGCCGCAGGCCATGATCTCCAGAGCCGCATCGGGCGCTTTCGCCGCCGCTGCGGCGATCTTTTTTCTCGCTTCCTCGTCGGGCTGTCCCAGCACCCAGCCCACCATATCGTACTCCTTGGTCGGAGGCGATCCGACGCCCAGCTTGATGCGCGGGAAGACGTCGGTCCCGAGATGCCAGATGATGCTTTTGATCCCGTTGTGTCCTCCGTCGCTTCCTTTCGCGCGAATCCGGAGATGTCCTTCCTCCAGAGACACGTCGTCGTAGATGATCAGGACGTGCTCCGGGGGGATCTTGTAAAAGCGCGCGGCCTCCCCCACCGCTTCGCCGGAGTTGTTCATGAAGGTTTGCGGGCGCATGAAAAGCACGCTTTCTTCTTTGCCGTCGGGAAGCTTCAGGATTACGCGCGCCGTCAGCGCCTTGAATTCCAGTCGCGTGGTTCTGAAGCCGAAGCGCTCCTCAAAAAAGCGCAGCGTTTCGAATCCCACGTTATGACGAGACGTCTCGTATTTGGCGCCGGGATTTCCGAGGCCACAGACGATCCACGTCGGCGGCGCCGGTCTTTTCTCCTCTTTTTTCCTCTCCAGAAGCCTGAAAATCTCTTCCAGCGACATAATAAGCCTCTCCATTCTATTACTATCAGATATTATTAATATTTCTTTTCGCTATTTTTCTATAATTTTGTTCTTATTCTTTCATATATGCATATTTATGTATTCTAATATAGCTATTTATTATTCTTCCGCGGCTCCCTGCGCTTCTGCGAAATCCCCCGCATCGTTTGCTTCTTCCCGGGGGTTCTGTCTATACGCACTGTAATATCACGCATTTGACGCCGTATCCGTCTGCGATCCCGCCCCGGCGGCACTTTTTTGCTTCCCGGCTTTCCGGGGATCCGGTGCGGACCGGTTTCCGCCCTGATCTTTTCGCTGTCAGAACGGTCCGTATATGACCTCCGGCTTGATGCAAACGCCGCCGGACAAACGGTCGTTCTCTCGCCTTATCCCGGAAAAAGCGGCCGTTTTTGCTTACGCGAATAGCCCAAGAGCTTGCGCCCTTGGGCTTATATCGCTTGTCTTTCTCAGAAATCGATCTTCCCGGCGATGTAGTTTTCCAGGCTGTCGATGGGGATCCTGACCTGCTCGGTCGTATCTCTGTCACGGACAGTGACGCAGTGATCTTCTACGCTGTCAAAGTCGTAAACGATGCAGTAAGGGGTACCGATCTCATCCTGTCTCCGGTAGAGCTTTCCGATGCCGCCGGCGTTGTCAAAGTCCACCATAAACTTCTTCGAGAGGTTCCGGTAGATCTCCATGGCAGGGTCGGAGAGCTTCTTGGAAAGGGGCAGGACCGCCGCTTTGAAGGGAGCCAGCGCCGGATGCAGGCGCAGGACCGTACGGGAATCGGTTTTGCCCTTCGCGTCGGTGATCTCCTCCACGTCGTAGGCGTCGCAGAGGAAGGCCAGCGCCACGCGGTCGGCGCCGAGGGAGGGCTCCACCACGTAGGGGATATAATGCTCGTTCGTCTCCTGATCGAAATAGGTCATATCCTGACCGGACGTGTTCTGATGCGCCGTCAGGTCGAAGTTGGTGCGGGAGGCGACGCCCCAGAGCTCGCCCCAGCCGAACGGGAAGACGAATTCGAAGTCCGTGGTGGCGTTGGAGTAATGGCTGAGCTCCTCTTTTTCGTGGTCGCGCAGCCGGAGGTTTTCCTCCTTCATGCCCAGCGACAGGAGCCACTCCCTGCAGAACTTTCTCCAGTAATCGAACCATTCCAGCTCGGTGCCCGGCTTGCAGAAGAATTCCAGCTCCATCTGCTCGAATTCGCGGGTGCGGAAGGTGAAGTTGCCCGGGGTGATCTCGTTGCGGAAGGATTTGCCGATCTGGCAGACGCCGAAGGGCAGCTTTTTGCGCGTGGTCCTGGCGACGTTTTTGAAGTTGACGAAAATGCCCTGCGCCGTTTCGGGGCGGAGGTAGACCGTGGAGGCGGTGTCTTCGTTGACGCCCTGGAAGGTCTTGAACATCAGGTTGAACTTGCGGATGTCGGTGAAATCGCTCTTTCCGCAGTCGGGGCAGGGGATGCCGTTTTCCTTGATGTAGGCCACCATCTGCTCGTTGGTCATGGCTTCCACGATCACGCCGGTGATCCCGTTTTCTTTCTGCCATTCCTCGATCAGCTTATCGGCGCGGTGACGCGTTTTACAGTTTTTGCAGTCGATCAGAGGATCGTTGAAGGTCGCCACGTGGCCGGAGGCGACCCAAACCTGCGGGTTCATCAGGATCGCCGCGTCCAGTCCGACGTTCAGCGGATTCTCCTGCACGAATTTCTTCCACCAGGCTTTTTTGATGTTGTTCTTGAATTCCACGCCGAGCGGGCCGTAATCCCAGGTGTTGGCCAGCCCTCCGTAGATCTCGCTGCCACTGTATATAAAGCCGCGGTTTTTGCACAGCGTGACGATGGCGTCCATCGTTTTTTCGTTGTTTTTCAGCATGGTTTGTCCTCCGTATTCTTGTCTGAACCTTTCGGGAGCCGCGCCGGAGCGCTTTGCCCCTATCTCGTTTATTTTATCGCATCGGGCGTTTGCTTGTCAAGAAAAACCTTCGACAATCGAGGGAAAACGGAGATCCCTCCCGGTCTTCCTCCCTCTTTCCACCCTGTGTCAGAGCCGGACGGCACGCCTCTTTGCCGGATTGCCGCGGAACGCCGGGGAAAGCGCTTGAAACCCGCGTCCGATTATGCTACAATAGTATCGCTCCGGGGCAGGCCGCTTTGCCGCAGAGCCGTCTTCCCCGTCCGTAAGTCAATTTCATATCCGGGTGTAGCTCAGATTGGTAGAGCGCGTGGTTTGGGAGCGTGTAACACCCCCGGCATTCGGGCAAAAGCTGAAATCCTGCAACCCCTTGTAATTACTGGGGTTTCTGCACTATCACTCCTCCGCATAATCCCCGAAAACCGCCGTTTGACCACATCTTTGACCACAACGGCAGAAACTGAAAAATGAATATCCGGGTGTAGCTCAGATGGTAGAGCGCGTGGTTTGGGACCACGAGGCCGCTGGTTCGAAACCAGTCACTCGGACCAAAA
>JAEEGL014458040.1_pt1 | contig 24873 bp, 14 predicted proteins | sample 9134231 | NCBI WGS metagenome assembly JAEEGL01 (sample SAMN16246548, study PRJNA631951) | gut metagenome | biome: gut microbiome; feature: rumen; material: fiber-attached | host: Bos | place: Iran: Karaj | collected 2018-10
ACTCGCCATGAACGAGCCGCCCACCAGGGCAATGGTCTTGCCGTCGAGGGTCTCCAGCCGTGGAGCCATCTCAATCATATCGACCGATGACTGCCCCATCGGGGACAACACATCATAGACACCTACAGCTGTCGTATCGCCACCGCAGCCGTCATCAGGATCACACGTCTGCCCACCGGCAGTGAATCCGATTGCCAAGGCACAAAACATCAACAACAAATGCCGAAAAAATTCTTTCTTCATAATCGGTAAATCAATTTAGAAACAAACACAATTCTCTATAAAAAGTGCAAATGGCGGCCAGGGAACCATCCCTCACCGCCATTGTTCATGCCATGATAGCCTAAAGTCTAAAGTCTAAGGTCTAAAGTCTAACGCCTAAAGCCTAAAACCTAACGCCTAAAACTAGTAATTCTCGGCCTTGATCTGGAAGTAAGCCTGCGGATGGTTGCACACGGGGCACATCTCGGGGGCCTTCTTGCCAATCACCACGTGGCCGCAGTTTGAGCACTGCCAGATGGTGTCACCGTCGCGTGAGAACACGATGCCCTCCTTGATGTTGTTCAACAGCTTCAGGTAGCGCTCCTCATGCAGTTTCTCGATGGCGGCAACGCCCTCCATCTGCTCAGCGATCTCGATGAAGCCCTCCTCGCGAGCCTCCTCAGCCATGCGCTTGTACATGTCGGTCCACTCGAAGTTCTCACCAGCAGCAGCGTCCTCCAGATTCTCGATAGTGCCCTTCACGGCACCGCCCTGCAAGTGCTTGAACCACAGCTTGGCGTGCTCCTTCTCCTGATTGGCGGTCTCCTCAAAGATGGCAGCAATCTGCACATAGCCGTCCTTCTTAGCCTTCGAGGCATAGTAGGTGTACTTGTTACGGGCCTGTGACTCGCCTGCAAAGGCTTCCATCAGGTTCTTCTCAGTCTTGGTTCCTTTCAACTCTTTCATTGTGATTGTGATAGTTTTTAGTGATTAATTTGATGTTTACTTCAGTGCTACAAAATTAGCAACAAATTTACACACCCCCAAATCCCCGCCCCATTTTTACCAAAAATCTTCCTCCCTTCCCCCCCCAATACCCCCTTGTCCCGTATTGCGCGTCGTCCAGTATTGCGCGTTGTTCAGTATTGCGCGTTGTCAACGCGCACCCCCATCGCCTCTCCCAGCCGTAGGGCGGCGGATTCTCATTTACGGCGAAGGACGATGCGCTGGTCGTAGGCCCGCTTGACGGCAGTCTTGAGATTACGCAAGGTGGCGTAGTCTGTGGCGGGATAACGTCCGTCGCGCATCAGGTGGCGCGTGATGACGGTGACGGTATTGCCAGCCGCCTCAAAGGTCTGCGACAATTCGCCCAGGGGAGTCACCTCGCTGGACGATTTCGGCAAGGTCTCGACCTCAAAGCCTTCAGGAATGGTTACCACCAGCGTGTCGATATCGACATAGCCATAGCCGATACTGACGGGCTGCACGCGCTGCTGCAATGCCCGCGGCACGGTTATTTTGTGGAAAATCCCCACCGGGACGAACATGCGAGAACCGGTGATGTTAGCCAGTTTGCGTGTCTCGAGCTGCATCGACACATCGATATGCGGTGTGGTATAGCTCTGCTTGTGCTCGGCGAAGGTGAAGTCGCCAAGCGTGACCGCCGAGAGATTGATGCCGCTGAGCATGGCGTCTCGGCGTTGCTGCTCGGTGCGCGACATGAGGGGCAACATGTCCTCGTACTGGCGGCACTCATATCGCATATTGAAATCTACCTTGGCGCTGCCGTCATCCTGCAACGTGACGTGTGCTTTGTTGTTGGAGACATTCTGCTCGGGGGTATAGGCAGGAAGTTTTACCAGGTGTCCGCCGTTGTCGTCAATCAGCAGCGCATCGTTGCCGGCAATGCCATCATGCACATAGCCCAGCGGCACAAAGGCCGAGGCAGTGCACTCGAGCCACAGCGTGTCGCCCGGCAGCGGCACTTGGGCAATGGCGTGATTGAACTGATTGGACGGGAACTCCGTGACGAGATGGCGCTGGTCACTCCTGATGACTACATAGTTGGCAGGAATGCCCACCTCGTGCATCATGGCGCACAGGTAATTGGTCAGCCCCTTGCAATCGCCGAACCCGGTGCGGCACACCTCGCTGGCGGGGAACGGTTGCCAACCGCCGATACCCAACTGGATGCTCACATAGCGCGTGGTTTGAGCCAAGTAGTTGTAGATGACCTCTACCTTGCTGCGGTCGCTGGTGCAGGTGTCGGTCATGGCGTGCAGTTGCGCCTTGAATTCGGGCGACAGTTCTTGCTGCCCCTTGAGCAACGAGTGGATCCATGCTCCGAATCCCTGCCATGTCGTCATATCGCCAGAGACACCATGTAATTCAAACTTACCTGGCGCCCATAGAATATGTGGCAAGGTTTCACGGGCTGAGGGCGAATAGGGCTCACTGTCGATGGCGGGCAGGTTGTCCATATGCGCCTCGTAGCGGATGCGCCCATCGCTCAAGGTGCTCTGTATCACCTGGTCAGCAGTGTTGCGGCACAGGTACCGGCATGCCATCTGGGCGGGCACCGTGAGCACGTAACTGGCGTGATCCACCTGGGTATTATAGGCTTCGACGGGGGCAAAGGTCGGGAATCCGAAATTACCGTTATTGGCTTCGGTGACCCAGTTGAATTCTATAGTAATTGGGTAACTAGGCGGCGTATAGTCAAGCATGAGGGTATAGATGTCGTCAGCAAAACCACTGCTCAGGTCACTGCGCTTGAGGTCCCCTTTCTTGAACTTGCGGATTACCTTGCCTGTGGCATCGGTCACTTGACCGTTGAAGTCGGTCAACTTCTGCCACTTGCTGCATCCTATAGCAAACTGCGCCATGTCGCTGGCACGCTCATGGAGCAGGCGATAGACGCGCTGCTCGCTGATGCGGGTGTTGCGCATGTCGCGGCAGTCAACCTCGGTGACCGATTGCTCAACGATGGCATCGACCGTCTGTGATGCGGCAGGCAGCACGCTCGCCAGCAACAGGAGAATGGAAATCAGTACTCTCATGACACCTTCTTAATTACGATGACATCTTGCAGTCGCTTGTACACCTCGTCCAGGAAGCTTTTCACGAAGGGGTACTCCTTGGGAGTGAAGAAAAGCCTGCCGACCTGTATCTGACACCTTGATGAAAGCGTTGAGCCATCAGAAGTCGAAGCGATGACGCAACTTAGCTTGCCATCTTCGCTCTTGATCATCAGCGATTTAGGCAGTTCCTCAACCACATAGCCCTCGGGAAGGGTGATTACTGAGGCCAGGTTTTCGGTGTAGATATATGGGAACTCGATGGGCAACGTGCGTTCCTCCTCGGTCAGCGGGTTTTCACTCATCACATTCAGCACCCACGGGTTGAGGTAGATGATGTCGCCCGCGGCATCGTACTGCTTGGTCACGTGCATGTTCCGCTCCACGTCCGGTCCCAATCCGTGATGGTGGGTCAGTGCGAGGGACTCGATTTCGCAGTTCAATTCCTGAGCCAGTTCAGATACAAAAGTGGCGCTGTCGGTAGCTGTGCGGAAATCATGCCGAAGCGAGGCAGCCTCCAGACCCGTATATTTCGTCTGAATGTCGGCCTGCAAGGTGCCATCGGCTTGGAGTTGGCCCTTAACCATGCTTCGTGATTTGGATTCCGACACCCCCCTCAGGTCGACCCATTCGGCAGGTTTGTCCTTGCTCACGATTCGAGCGCGGTCAACCAGCAGATTGTCGGGCAGGACATCTAACCAGCCATCCTCGATCGAGCCGTCCAGGTAGGAAAGCTTGTCACCCACCTTGACTGCCACAACAAAGGTGTTGAACTCTTTAACAGTAGCACGAATGGTCAAGAATCCATTGTCGCGCGACCTCATCACAGCGGGATAAGCCTCAAATCCGGCATCCTTGAGCATATTGATCAGGATGAAGTTGATGCTGGCGTTGCTGCCCGAGCGTTCCTTGAGCACCTTGCCAGCGCTCTCGGCATAGAGAGTGTATTTCTCGTTCCACTTGACACGATCCTTAAGCAGGCGATAAATGGCCATGATGCGTTCTACAGGGTCAGCGATGTCGGCCACGCCCGCCTCTTGCATTTCGGTCTTGAGCGGGTTCTTACCCAGCCGACCACCGAACTCATCATCGTCTAATAGCTGCTTGTCCACATCATCCCAGTTGGAAGTGAAGTATTTGGTCATGCTACCCGGTATCTGGATAGAACGCAACTCCATTGAAACGCGCTGACCATAGGATTGAGGAGCATAAAGCATTTTCTTTTTGCGCAGAGCCGGCAAGTTACGGCCAAAAAACTGATATCGCTTACCTCTACATTGTATTCCTGCTGCCAAATTCATGCTTGTGTCCTCAATCTTATTTTCCAACCGATAAGAACCGCGTTCATCAACGCTGAAATCGAAATACTCCGGAACAGTCACATCAAACGAAGTGTACATCACCGGTATTTCACTCTGTGCCCACCAGTCATCAATGTGGCTGATGAAATCGCTTTCTATCTCATATTCCACCTCTATGACGGTTCCCACGGTGACCTGTGGCACAGTGTATTTGGTCAGGCGCAGCGTTTTGGTCACATCCTCATGATTGACCATGTTGCCCTCCATTTTGGTCTTGACCAACTTCCCGTCAACCATATTGTAGGCTGTGGCTTTGAGTTTGACTAATTGTTCGCAATCATCCAAATGATGGCCATTGTAAATATATGAGATAGCACCATTGGCTTCGTCTTTTCCTTCTTCCTTGAGAACCTTGATACGCTTCTTGGTGGATAGTATCAGTTTGAGCGAACCCGAGGACAAGTCATACCGCAGAACTGTCTGACTACACAGTACCACCGCCTCGGCTTCCGGGTCGGGGTCATATGTTGTCATATTCAGTTCAGCGTCAGTGGGCTTTCCCCACTTGAGATTTGGCTCCAGCGTTTGTGCCCATGCCATTGATGCCAGGCACAACATCATTCCTAAAAGTGTCAGTCTAGTGGTCTTCATAACGTTAAGGTTTAGTTTTTGCTGCAAAGATAGTGTTTTTTGGGACGAAATCACAAAAATGCCGAGTATAAAATGGTCAAAACTTCATCCCGAAGGCAAGTTGGGCGTTATTGTTCTTGCGGTAGTTGGGAATATTTCAAGAAACAACGACCGCCAACATTAAGTGAGCGGTCGTTATATGCTTGCGATGGCTAGATCAGCTGATTTCGCCGCCGGTGTAGAGTTGGTAATATTTGCCCTTGAGGGCCAACAACTCGTCGTGGGTGCCGCGTTCGATGATGTGTCCGTGCTCGAGGACGATGATGCAATCGCTGTTGCGCACGGTAGAAAGTCGGTGGGCAATCACGAAGGTCGTGCGCCCTTTCATCAGGGAATCCATGCCGCGCTGCACGAGGGTCTCGGTGCGGGTGTCAATGCTGCTGGTCGCTTCGTCGAGGATTAGCATGGGCGGGTCGGCCACTGCAGCACGGGCAATGGCTAACAGCTGGCGCTCACCTTGGCTCAGATTGCCGCCGTCGGCATTGAGTACCGTCTGGTAGCCGTCACTCAAACGGCGAATGAAGCCATCGGCATTGACCAGTTTGGCAGCCTCGATACATTCCTGGTCGCTGGCTTCAAGTCGTCCATAGCGGATGTTGTCGAGCACCGTGCCTGTGAACAAATGTGTCTCTTGCAGCACCATGCCCAGACTGTGGCGAAGGTCACGTTTGCTGATATCATTGACGTTGATGCCGTCGAGCAGGATTTTGCCGTCCTGGATGTCATAGAAACGGTTAATCAGGTTGGTGATGGTGGTTTTGCCGGCACCGGTGCCGCCCACGAAGGCGATTTTCTGGTCTGGCATGGCATCGATGTCGATGTCAAACAGCACCTGTTTGTCATCAGTGTAACCGAAGTCCACATCGTTGAACTTTACTCCACCCGAAACCTTGATATAACGTAGTTTTCCGTTGTCCAATGGAATCTTCCAAGCCCAAATGTCCGTGTGGTGGTTGCAGGGATGCAACAGTCCGTCCTCACCACGCTTGGCATTGACGAGTTTGACTTTTCCGGCATCAGGCTCTGGCTTTTCGTCCATAATCTTGAAGATTCGGTCGGCACCCACCGAGGCATTCAGCACGCTGTTGATTTCCTGGCTGATGCTGGCGATGGGACGTGCAAAGCTCTTGTTCAACGTCAAGAATGCCACCAGGGTACCGAGTGTCATGCCGCTATGGCCGTTGATGATGAGGGCGGCACCCAGCACACCCATGAGCACATAGCTCAGATGCCCCAGGTTGCCGTTGACGGGCATGACGATATTGCTGATGCGGTTGGCATCGTAGGTGTTGCTGCGCAGCTCCTCGTTGATGACCTCAAATTGTTCGATGGCCTTCTGCTCATGGCAAAAGACCTTGACAACCTTCTGGCCTGTCATCATCTCCTCGATGAAACCGTTGACCTCGGCCAACTTCTGCTGCTGTACGCGGAAGTGCTTGCGTGAGCGTTTGCCTAGATAAGTCGTGGACCACGCCATGACCAGTGCCATGACGATGGATAGAATGGTCATGGGCACACTCATCACAATCATGCTGGCAAAGGTGATACCCAGCGTGATGAGCGAATTGAAGGCTTGTGGCAGGCTGTTGGAAATCATCTGGCGCAGGGTGTCCACATCGTTGGTGTAGGCCGACATCACGTTGCCATGGGCATGGGTGTCGAAGTACTTGATGGGCAGTTTCTCCATGTGCTCGAACATATTCTTGCGCAGCTTGAGCATTGTGCCCTGGGTGACGTTAATCATCAGGCGGCTATGCAGATAGGAACACAGGGCACCAAATGCAAGCACGATACCCAGTTTAACCAGCGTCTCGGCAAGCGGGCCGTAGTCAGGATGTGCCTGACCAACCATAGGCGTGATGTAGTCGTCGATGAGGGTGCGGGTGAATAGGGTAGAGGCTAGGGTAGTGCAGGCTGTCACCACAATGCACACCGCTACAGCCAGAAATGAGAACTTGTAGTTCTTCATCACGATTTTGAACAGACGCAATAGCGTGCTGCGTTTGTTAACGCCAGTGGTATCTACAACCATGTTGCGACCGTGTCCACCTCCGGGTGCTCCAGGCATTCTCATAATAAGACCTCCTTTCTGTTGTCTTGGGGTTTGTCAAAGTCTCCTCCTGCCTCCTCCTGGATGGCACAGATTTCCTGATAGATTCTGCACGACTTGAGCAGATTGTCATGCGAGTCAAACCCGACCATCTTGCCGTTGTCGAGCACCAGGATGCGGTCGCAGTCCTTGATGCTGCTGATGCGCTGGGCGATGATGATTTTGGTCATTTCGGGCAAATCCTTACGAAGTGCGGCACGAATCCGCGCATCGGTCGTGTTGTCGCATGCGCTGGTGCTGTCGTCCAGCACCATGATTTTAGGTTTTTTTAATAAAGCGCGGGCGATACACAATCGCTGTTTCTGACCACCTGACACGTTGGTACCGCCTTGTTCGATGCGGGTATCGTAACCATCGGGCATTTCCATGATAAACTCGTCGGCACACGCCGTGCGACAAGCCTGACGGCATTGTTCAAGTGTGGCGTTTTCATCACCCCAACGCAGGTTGTCCAGAATGCTACCCGTGAAGAGGACATTTTTCTGTAATACAACTGCCACATTGTTACGTAGCACCTCAAGGTCGTATGTGTTCACGTTATTGCCACCGATAAGCACCTCGCCCTTGGAGGCATCATAAAGGCGGCTAATCAAGTTAATCAGCGATGACTTGCCGCTACCTGTACCGCCAATCACACCGATGGATTCGCCACTGGTGATGTGCATATCGATGTCGTTAATGGCATACTCACCGCTACCGCCCTTGTAGGCGAAATAAACATGGTTAAAGTCGATAGAACTATCGGGTACTTCGGTGACTGCATTGTCGGGATTGACGATATCAGGAATCTCGTTAATTACCTGTGCAACACGCTGTCCGCTAGCAACACTTTGAGTAATAGTTACAAAAATCATGCTCAACATCATCAGTGACATCAAGATGCTCATGACGTAGGTGAAGAGCGAAGTCAATTGGCCAGTCGTGAGGTCGCCTGCGACAATGAATTGGGCTCCGAACCACGAAATGGCGATGATGCAGCCATAGACCACCATGTTCATTAAGGGGCGGTTAAGTGCCATCAGGCTCTCGGCCTTGACGTTCAGGTCATAAAGGTGCTTGGCGGCTTTCCAGAACTTGGCGTTCTCGTGATCCTCGCGCACAAACGCTTTAACGACGCGAATGCCGGAAACATTCTCCTGGACGACACCGTTCAGTACATCATATTGCTTGAAAACCAGTGCAAACATCTTAGATACTTTGCTGATAATCAGTGCTAAAAAAATGCCGAGTATTACGCTGGCAACAATAAAGATAAGGCTCAGCTGAGGGCTGATGACAAAGCACATCACGATACTGGACAACAGATTGAACGGAGCTCGAACAGATGTGCGGATAATCTGTTGATAGGCGTTCTGCAGATTGGTCACGTCTGTGGTCATGCGAGTTATCAGACCTGATGTGCTGTACTTGTCGATGTCGCTGAATGCAAACCGCTGTATGTTCTTGTACATGGCATCTCGCAGGTTACAGGCAAAGCCCGATGAAGCGTAGGAGGCATATCTGCCCGCCATAATCGCTGCCATCATGCTCAGGAACGCCATGACGAGCATAATCAGCCCATATTTATAGACGCTGGGCATGTGGCCTGCACTGATGCCGTTGTCAATGAGCTTGGCGGTCACAAAAGGAATGAGCACGTCAAGTACAACCTCAAGCATGATAAACACAGGCGTCAAAAATGACGCTGTCTTGTATTGCTTGACTTGTTTTAGTAGTGTCTTTAACATCTTGAAAACTAGATAAGAAGTTTGAACTACAAAAATACAAATATTAATCATTATTTCATGATTCTTGCGGCATTTTGTTAATAAAAAATAGAAAAATAGGGTAGTAAATGAAGGAAATGAAATAATTAAATATTTAATTTATATTTTATATTTTAATTAATTGAATATTAAATAAATATATAGTATATTCAATGAAATATTTTGTTGTCATTTGTATGCAAACAGTGATGATTGGATATTTGAACTTAATAATTTAAATTTTTCACATTAATTCTATTAGATAATCACTTTAATAATTTGTTATTTATTAACTATTATATTGCAATTTACATTCGAAAATATTTTTATAACTATGTTTGATTTGATTGTTTTCTAATTCTGTGACGTTTCCAGTCAATTTGAGTTATCTGAAACGCCGATGAATCATTAAACCATCGGCAGAGTTGTCATAACCAAACAAATTGATTATCAAAATATTTTTGCGTATCATATCGATGATTTTTCTTGTGTTTAACTCAATGAGATTCTCATATTTGGTTTGATGTTGCATTCTCGTTAGGATTATTATCGGAAAAATTACCTATTTAAATAAATATTGATATTATGTAAAATACGAATAAGCACATTGTATTTATTGCTCCCCTCTCAATATCAAAATAAAAAAGGTGTCATCATAATGAAAATCATAGTAATTTTGCAGATATGAAAGAAATGAGTGAACCAATCAAGATTAATGTGTTGTTGTGTGACACATTCCCAGGTCGTTTACCTGATGACATTCCCAGTTATGTTTCATTGCACGAGGAATTGTTCCGTCGAGTAGCTCCTGATGTTCGTTTCAGGGTTTATATGACAATGGATGGAGAATTGCCTCAGTCTCTTCACGGGGATGAACTTTATCTGGTTCCAGGCTGCATTTGTTCGGCTTATGACCCGTTTCCCTGGATTGAAAGCTTGCAGAACTGGATTCGTGACGCTGTAGCCCATCATGCGTTTTTAGTTGGAATTTGTTTTGGCCATCAGGTCATCGCACAAGCATTAGGCGGTGAGGTCAGCAAATATCCTGGTGGTTGGGGAACCGGTATAAGGGAATCACAGATTCTGGATTCTTCAATGCTGCCATTCTTTCCTGACGGTCACATGCGACTGCTCTATAATCATCATGATCAGGTGGTTGTACCTCCACCTGGAGCTAACACGTTGGCTACAAGCGATTTCTGCCGTTACGAAGGACTACGCATTAACGACCATGTGTTCACCTTTCAGGGCCATCCCGAGTACACACCTTATTATATGGGTTATTATCTGCATAACCTTGCTGCTGAGCAAGACCCATTAGTTGTTGAACGGGCTTTGCAATCACTGGAGTTGCTCTCTCCACAAGGAACTGAAGTGGCCAAATGGATTGTGGAAATGTTTGCTAGATATCTGGAAAACAAATGATTACAGGCTTAATTGGCCGTATCACTTCTTCTTTTTCTTTGATTTGGCTTTATAGAGTGCTCGGCGCAGCCGGTCGGCTGTCTCTTGTTCATCTTCAGCCAAATCTTCAAAGCCGATTCTCTCATAGATGGCAGCGAGGCGGTCATGAGGTTGTGGTTGCTTCTTGTCAGCTTTTGCTGCCCTTTTAAAGGACTTGATGGCCTCGGGGATATCATGGTTGAGTTCCATCAATTCTCCCATTGTCATGTGGGCACGATAATTGTTCTTTTCCAGCTCAAGTGCCTTAGTTAATTCCTGCTCGGCGCCATCGAGTTGATCAATCGCTATCAGTAACCGCGCTTTGCCAATCATCGCGTCGATACATTCAGGCACGATGCGCAGCGCTTTGTTGTAATTGGCAAGTGCTGAGCGGATAGCGATGTCGTCCAGAGGTTTTCCGTAGGCCACACGACCCTCTTCCACTACCCCACTCTCCTCAATAGCCAGAGCCTGGTCACCCATTGATACATATTCCAACGCTAGACTGTGTAGCGTTTTCTTCTGGTTCTCAATGACTTGCTTCAAGCGTTCTATAGTTTTGGCTTGCCTCTTGAATATGTTTAGTTTCTTGGATATCAGACGCTTGACTGCCTCATTTTGAAGATTATCTTTAATCTTCATGGCTTCGGTAAAGCACTTGACGCATTCTTCAAATTCCTGATTATCAAAGGCATGAACAGCACGACGATAGAGTTGGTTGGCACGTTCCTGTTCCATCGCCTCGTTGATTAGCTGGCGATTATTGAACTGTCGGCTAAAGTCAACGACCGCGAGATTGACAATGATATCTCTCTCACTGAGCGGTTTAAGTAACGTGATACCTTCCATTGATGTGCATCGGGACAGCGCCACATAGGTTTGCCCACCCGTGAATGCCCCGCCGGCAAAGTCAATCACCACATGATTGAATGTCAGTCCCTGGCTGCGATGCACCGTGAGCGCCCATGCCGGTTTGATGGGAATCTGTGCAAAGGACCCAAGAACTTTCTCTTCCACCTTTTTCTCTTTCTCGTTGTAGGTGTACTGCATGTTTTCCCATATCTCCCGCTCCACAAGCATTTCAGCGCCGTTCTCGAGCGCTACATAGACCGAAGTGTCGCTCAGCCTCGTCACCTTGCCGATGGTGCCATTACACCATCTGCCTTCCTTGTCGTTACGGATAAAGATGACTTGGGCCCCTTCTTTCAATGCTAGGTTGTAGGCTGTGGGCAAGCTGTTTTCGGGGAAATCTCCTTCGATGGCTCCCTCATAGACAAATTCGGGTGTCTTGAGGGCCTTCATGTGTTCATCGTTGATGCTATCCACCGTGTCACGGCGTGTCGCTAGGGTAATAACGAACTCATCGTTAATCTCCTGATAATTGGGATTGTATCGCTGATTGATGCGTGCCATGTCGGCTGGCGTCGCCCGATTGATGCGTACGCGGTCGAGCAAAGCGATGAAGTCACTGTCGCTCTGACGATAGATTTTCCGCAACTCGATGGCTACCAGATTAATCTGGTCAAAAGCCTTGGCGTTGAAGAAAAAGAAATTCTTGTAATATCGTCGCAGGATGTCACGCGTGTCATGGGTTACCACGGGCTCCAACTGGAAGATATCACCCACCAGCAGCAACTGTTTTCCGCCAAAGGGCTCGCGCATATTGCCGGAATACACGCGCAATACACGGTCCACAAAGTCGATGATATCGGCACGCACCATCGAAATTTCATCAATGATGATGAGCTCCAGTTGCTGGATGAGTTTGACTTTTTCCTTGGTATAGCGCAGCATTTTGCGCATCCGTGCCGGGTTGGAATAGTCCGGATCATCAGGCACCATGGGCTTGAACGGTATCTTAAAGAACGAGTGCATCGTCTGTCCGCCCACGTTGACGGCGGCGATGCCCGTCGGCGCCAGCACCACGGTCTTCTTCTTGATGGTATCTCGGATGTATTTCAGGAAGGTGCTCTTGCCTGTGCCAGCCTTGCCAGTCAGGAACACAGAGCGATGGGTGTGTTGAAGCACATCCCAAGCATCCTGAAACTCAGGGTTGTTGAGGTCAATATTTTGCAGGTCATTGTTTGCCACAGTCCCCACCCCTTGATGTGTGTTAGTCAAGCTTGAGCACAGCAAGGAATGCCTTTTGCGGCACCTGAACGGTTCCAATCTGTTTCATGCGCTTTTTACCGGCTTTCTGCTTCTCGAGCAGTTTGCGCTTGCGGCTCACGTCACCGCCATAGCACTTGGCTGTCACATCCTTGCGCACCTGCTTGACCGTCTCTCGGGCGACAATCTTCGCTCCGATGGCTGCTTGGATGGCAATGTCATATTGCTGGCGTGGAATCAGTTCCTTGAGTTTCTCGCACATGCGGCGACCTAGCGATACAGCATTATCCACATGCGTCAGCGTACTCAAGGCATCCACGGGCTGGCCGTTAAGCAGGATATCCAGTTTGATCAGTTTAGACTCACGGTAGCCATTGATATAATAGTCAAATGATGCATAGCCCTTACTGATGCTCTTGAGTTTGTCGTAGAAGTCAATCACAATTTCGCCTAATGGAATATCAAAGGTCAGTTCCAGTCGGTTGCCTGAGATGTACTCCTGTTTTGCCAATTCACCTCGCTTGGAAAGACACAGGGTAATGATGGGACCCATGTATTCGCTTTGGGTGATTATCGATGCGCGGATATAAGGCTCCTCGATGTGTTCGATGACGGCGATGTCAGGCAAGCCTGCAGGATTATGGACTTCGGTCATCCCACCTTTTTTGTCATAGACCTTATAGGAAACGTTAGGCACAGTGGTGATGACCTCCATGTTGAACTCTCGGCTGAGGCGCTCCTGCACAATTTCCATGTGGAGCAGTCCCAAAAAACCGCAGCGGAATCCAAATCCAAGAGCCACTGAAGACTCGGGTGTGAATGTCAAGGCGGCATCGTTGAGTTGTAGTTTCTCAAGGGAAGCACGCAGGTTTTCAAAATCCTCGGGATCAATAGGATAAACGCCAGCAAACACCATCGGCTTCACTTCCTGGAAGCCTTCGATGGCTTTATCGCACGGCTGTTGAACGTGGGTAATCGTGTCACCCACCCTGACCTCGGTAGAATTCTTGATACCCGAGATGATATAGCCCACATTTCCCGCCGATAGACGGTCACACGGTTGCTGACGAAGCTTGAGTACACCCAACTCGTCAACATTGTACTCTTTCTCGGTGTTGACAAACTTGACAAAGTCTCCTTTGGCAATCGAACCGTTCAGTATCTTGAAGTAAACGATGATGCCACGGAAAGAATTGAAAACAGAGTCAAAAATCAATGCCTGTAACGGTGCCTCGGGGTTGCCCTCGGGCGCAGGAATTCGTTCCACAATGGCATCAAGGATGTCGGGCACACCTTCACCCGTGCGTGCACTGCAACGGATGATATCGCCAGGGTCACACCCCAACAGCTCAACGATTTCGTCTTCTACCTCGTCGGGATGTGCGCTATCCATGTCAATCTTGTTGATGACGGGAATGATTTCCAATCCGTTGTCGATGGCCATATACAGGTTGGAAATGGTCTGTGCCTGAACGCCTTGAGTGGCATCCACTACCAGAAGCGCACCCTCGCACGCAGCAATCGAGCGTGACACCTCATAAGAGAAGTCCACGTGTCCAGGAGTGTCAATCAGGTTAAGGGTATATTTTGTGCCGTCCTTCATGTAATCCATCTGGATGGCATGGCTTTTAATCGTGATACCGCGCTCGCGCTCCAAGTCCATATCGTCGAGTACCTGTGCCTGCATATCCTTGCCGGCAACAGTGTTGGTGTACTCAAGCAGTCGGTCAGCGAGCGTGCTCTTGCCGTGGTCAATGTGAGCCACGATGCAGAAGTTGCGTATTGTCTTCATATATCGATATATCTATTATTGGGTGCAAAATTAGTGATTTTTTCGCTATTCTACAAAAAACAACGGTATGAGGGGCAATTAAGAACGCTTTGGTTTTCTTCATTTAATAGTTTTTATCAATCATTTTCAGGAATGGTGTGGGAAAATGCATTATCTTTGCCATTGGAATGTTGAGAAAAAGGACGCATTGTGTTGTCTTGTTGCTTGCTGCTTCGGTTGTGAGCTGTGTTTTCTTGTGTGCCTGTGGTGGGCGTCATGAGATGAGTAATCGTGTGATTGTCCAAAATGAGACTTTTTCCTTGACGGGTGACAGTATTATCGAGGATACGGTGTTTGCGGTGGCTCATACGCCTGACCGCATCGAGAACAATGTCACGATAAGCCGTCTCGACAGTATGTATGGAAGCGTTGATCCTGAACGGGTCAAGTTCACTCACGGCAGACCATGGCGGATGCGTCAGACACGGCCTTCGATGATACCAGAGTATCAGAGTGACCAACCTCTGATAGATGCTCTTTACAATATGTCTGCCGAACGCATATCCGATGCTATCGATGGTAACGGATGCTTCAAGGTAACGCACAACATTAGTCGACTCTATTGTTCCATTTATCTGTCTCTGGCTTGTCTCAAGCCGCATCAGTCCATGGAAACACTGCGTGCTATGGTTGACCGTGACAGCATTATCATGCAACGTGAGGGTCAATGGCCTGTGGTGAGTGACCATATCGGTTGGGCTACAGCCGCCTGGGAGGTTTATAAGATTACTGGTGACCGCGAGTGGCTCTCCTATTGCAAGCATGTCATTGAAAAGACACTCTCTATCAATGAAAAGGTGTTGGTGGACAAAGCAACGGGCCTGATTCACGGAGCAGGCTATACAACCTCAAGACCGCTTGGAGTAAGGCGTATGACATGGATGGGCTACAATGACCTGTTTGCTTGCATTTCATTAGGCAATAATATTTTGACTTCGCATGCCTATGCTATCTTAAGTGAAATTTGCGATGAGATGGGCATTGAAAATACCTACGAAAAAGATGCTCTGCGACTAAAGAATGCCATCAATCAGCATTTGTGGAATGAGGATAAAGGCTTTTATAGTTCATTCCTTTACGGTATGGCAGTACTTCGCCAGTCGCCGACAACCGACAACACCTCCCAGGCGATGTCTGTTTTATGGGGGATAGCCGATGATGAAAGAGCCGAGAATCTTATTGCTAATACCCCCGTATCTGATAAGGGAGTAAATATCACTTATCCATCTAACAACATGCTGGAACCGTACTTTGCCAATTCGTCATGGGCGACAACCCAGGCTCTCTGGAATCTGGCTGCTGCCTACACTGGTAATGAGAACGCCTTGAGGCGAGGCTTGGGCGCCCTTTATCGTGCTCAGGCCCTCTATCAGTCTCATGGGATTCACATGAAGGATGTGAACGTTGATGAACTTGGTACCAGTGCAAGCAATGCTGCTATGATACTGCGTGTTCTTCTAGGAATGAAGTTTAAACCTGAGGGCATTGAGTTTGAGCCGATTGTGCCTGTAGGTATGCCTGGCAAAAAAGCCTATAAAGGTCTGAATTACCGTAAAGCTGTGCTGGACTTCACAGTGAATGGTGTCGGTAATGACATTGCATCGATTACCGATAATGGTAAAGTGCTGGAGAGTGCATTCCTGCCTAATGACATTGAGGGACACCACCACATTGTCATTACGCTCAAGCAAGGCAAACGACATAGCCAGAAAGTAACAATCCACCGTAATGAGGTAATACTGCCCCCCACCCCAACAGTCGTTTGGAGCAATGACACGGGGCGTATTTTGGACTTTGTACCAGGAACCCCTTATCGGCTGTCTGTCAACGGAAAATTGAGCAACCTGGACGATTCGGTATTTGTCCTGCCCAAAATCGATGGTTATGCTGAATTCTCGGTCGAAGTGGCAGGTAAGTATATCAATGGTTTCATGTCTAAGCCTTTGATCAATTATCATTTGACACCACAGATAGCTTTTTTCCCTGTGGCCATGAATGATACGGCATTAATTAATGTGAGCGTCGCTCAGGGTGGAGACTTTCTGATTGATATCGGTTATAGACCCACGGGTACGCTTGATGTGCGCAAAGTGGCTGTCAATTCTCATCCCATGGGTACGGTGGTGATGGCAAGTGGCAATAATCCCGATGTTAATGGCCTGGCCTATAGCAATATGGTGAGGGTGAAAATGCTTAAAGGAGATAATGTGATAATGATCAGTCTATTGAGGCTACCAAAAGCCTTCACTCCTTGTGACCCCGTACATCTCAGGATTATCAGTTTATAATGATTTGGTTTCTAAAGAATTATCATCATATCAATAATAAACAGTTGTATTATGAAGAGTAGGATAATATTGTTGGCGGCAATCGCAGCCATGGCTTTGAATAGTCATGCCGATGAGGGTCGCTTATTGCGTTTCCCTGGCACGAATGGCCAGGAAGTGGCGTTTAGTTACGCTGGTGACATCTATACGGTCCCCATCAGTGGTGGCATTGCACGCAAACTCACATCCCATAAGGGATATGAGGCTTTTGCCCGCTATTCACCCGATGGACAGACCATTGCTTTTACCGGTCAGTATGACGGTAATACCGAAGTATATATCATGACGGCATCGGGTGGCGAACCCAAGCGTATCACTTATACCTCTAGTAATCCTCGTGATGATTGGGGCGACCGCATGGGTCCCAACAACATCGTCATGACATGGGCTCCTGACGGCAAGGGCGTGGTGTACCGCAACCGCATCAGCGACAGCTTTACCGGCAAACTGTGGTGTGCCCCCATCGACGGCAGCATGGCGCAACCGCTGCCGTTGCCTGAGGGCGGTTTCTGCTGCTACAATGCCGACGGCACCAAGATGGCCTACAACCGCGTCTTCCGTGAGTTCCGCACGTGGAAATACTATAAGGGCGGTATGGCCGACGACATCTGGATCTATGACACTCAGGCCAAGACTGTTACCAACATCACCAATAACATTGCGCAAGACATCGACCCCATGTGGATTGGCGACGAAATCTACTTCATGAGTGACCGCGACAACCGCATGAACATCTTCGTCTATAACACCCGCTCAGGTGCAACTCAGAAGGTGACCAACTTCACCGAGTATGACGTCAAGTTCGCCAACTGCGGTGGTGGCAAGATTGTGTTTGAGAACGGTGGATACCTCTATGTGCTTGATCCTGCAACAAAGCGCAGCGAGAAAATTACCGTCTATCTCAACAGCGAGAACAACTTTGCCCGCGAGGAGCAGCGCAAGGTCAAGGACAACTTGACGGCTGCAAGTCTTGCCCCTGATGGCAACCGCATCACCATCAGCGCCCGAGGCGAGGTGTTTGACGTACCTGCCAAGCATGGTGTAACCCGCAATATCACCCATACCCCTGGTGTGCATGAGCGTAACGCATCGTGGAGCCCCGACGGCAAAAATATCGCCTATATCAGCGACCAGACTGGCGAAACCGAAATCTGGGTACGTCCCGTGGGGAGTGACCAAGCCAGGCAGCTGACCTTTGATAACGATACCTACATTCGCGACTTTGAGTGGAGCCCCGATGGCAGCAAGATAGTGTATACCGACCGCAAGAATCGTATTGTGTTAATCAATGTCGATGGCAAAATGAGGAACAAGCAAATCCTGCTGACTGACGAGATGGGCGAAATCCCCACCCCGAGTTTCTCTCCCGACGGCAAGTGGCTCACCTATTATCGCCAGGGCGTCAATGAATATGGTGTGGTTTACCTCTATAATATCGCCGAGGGCAAAGAGTATGCCGTTACTGACCGCTGGTATGACAGCAATTCGCCCGAGTTCAGCAAGGATGGCAAATACCTGATTTTTGCTTCATCACGCGACTTCAATCCCATCTACAGCAGCATCGAGTGGAACTTTGCTTATCGTGATATGGAAGGCATTTATCTGGTGATGCTGGCCAAGGATACCCCGTCGCCCTTCCTGCCTAAGGATGACCAGGTGAATGCTGGTGGCGACAAGACTAAGGATGCTACAGCTGATGCCCCCAAGGGAAAGAAAGGCAAGGACAACGCCAAGGCTGACAATAATGCTTCGGTTGTGCGTATTGACATCGATGGCATAGCCGACCGCATCGTCAAGGTGCCCGTCGGTACTGGCAGCTATGGCAACTTCGTCTGCGATGGCACTCATTTGTGGTATAGTGGCCGCGGCAGCGTGCGCGTGTTTGACTTTGCAGAGCAGAAGGATGAAGTCGTTGCCGACCGCGCCCTAATGATGGCATCACCCGACGGTAAGAATGCTCTGTTTATGAAGGGCGATAACCTTTACATTGCTCCCCTGTCACCCCGTAAGGCGGACCTCAACGATGCAGTCAATCTCGACGATATGATTGCAACGGTCAACTATGACCAGGAGTGGAATCAGATTTTCAATGAGGCTTGGCGTGCTTATCGCGACGGTTTCTATCTGGAGAACATGCATGGAGTGGACTGGCAGGCGATGCATGACAAGTATGCAGCCCTGTTGCCCTACGTCAAGAACCGCCTGGATTTGACCTATGTCATCGGCGGCATGATTGGCGAGTTGGCTGTAGGCCATGCCTATGTTGACGGTGGTGACCACATCATGGCTGACCAGCACAACATCGGTATGCTTGGTGCCAAAATGGAGCCAGTGGCCAACGGCTACAAAATCACCAAAATTCTGTGTGGTGCTCCTGACCGTGAAGAATTGCGCTCACCGCTGATGGAGCCTGGCATGAATGTCAAGGTGGGTGATGTCATTACCGCAGTTGACGGTGTCAGCACAGCGGGCGTGGCCAATGTTTACACCTTGTTGCGTGACAAGGCCGGTGTGATGACAGAACTCACAATCAATGGTAACCGCAAGGTCGTTGTCAAGCCCATCCAGGACGAGTATCCCTTGTACCATTATGAATGGGTAAAACATAATATCGACTATGTCAGTGAGAAGACAGGTGGCCGTGTAGGATACATCTATATTCCTGACATGGGTCCTGAAGGTCTCCGCGAGTTCTCGCGCTATTTCTTCGCCCAGACCGATAAGGAAGCCTTAATTGTTGATGATCGTGGCAATGGTGGTGGTAACATCTCTCCGATGGTTATCGAGCGACTGCTTCGTCAGCCTTACCGCATGACAATGTACCGTGGCAGCAATTACAACGGTACAATACCCGAGCGCACGCTCTATGGTCCCAAGGTGCTGCTCGTGAACAAGTATAGCGCTAGTGACGGTGACCTGTTCCCCTGGAGTTTCAAGGAAAACAAGATCGGTCCGGTCATCGGTACCCGTTCGTGGGGTGGCATTGTCGGAATCAGCGGTTCCCTCCCCTACATGGATGGTACCGACATCCGCGTGCCCTTCTTCACCAACTATGACACCCACGGCAATTGGATTGTCGAGAACCATGGCGTTGATCCTGACATCATCATCGACAACGATCCCGTGATGGAGTTCAACGGTATTGACCAGCAGTTAGACAAGGCTATCGAGGTAATACTTGAGCAACTCAATGATCGCCAGCCCATGCCCAAGACCCCTGCACCTCGCACCCTTAAGGACTTAGGCGTCAACTGATTCTTCAAATGTTAAAAAATGGAGACACTTCAATGACGAGGTGTCTCCATTTTTTGATATATAAGTTTAAAACTTGATTGATTGCGATAGTTATTCAATGATTAGAATGAAATAAGAATCATCACCGACACTACATCATATTATCGATTAAGGTGGTTAAATCGATAATATCAATGAAATTGTCATTGTTGATATCAGCAGCTTTTGCATTGAAGTTGGAGATAGGATTGCTGGTAAGCAAATAATCAATCAGCACTACAAGATCATCAATATCTACAACACCGTCACTGTTAACATCTCCAGGAATAACACCTATGCGTTCAAGAACCAATCTCATACCGGCCATAGCATCGATTTTGCCATTAGGACCAAAGTGGTGATGTTTAGGACCCATAGTATACGAGTCATGTACAGCAGTCTGGGCTAAGATGTCTTTGATTTCGGCCACAGATAGATTGGGATTGGCTTGCATCCACAAGGCTATAATCCCTGCCACTGTGGGCGCTGCCATGGATGTACCGGACATTACACCCCAGTAACTGCCATCGGCTACCAAGCTGGTATAGGTATAGTTTGGATTGCCGTAAGATGAGTATTTGCTACATGCTGATACGACACATACACCAGGAGCACAGATTGTGGGCAATGCTTGACCTGTGGGGCCTGCACCCTCTACCTGATAGCTTGAGAATGAAGCGATATCGCCAACAGACTCGGTGTTGTCGGTAACGTATTTCTGTTTTGACCATGAGTAGTATTTATTGCTGGCAGTGTAGGCACCGGCTGAGATAGTGGAATCACCAACGGCATAAGTGCCTATCGAGCAAGAATCACTGGAAGCCGCATAAAAACCTCTAGTGGTGTTACCATCCATTGTGGTGATGGCTCCATTGTATGTGCCGAAACCGGACCCTGAGTTACATACCCATGCATCAATCTCACATGGGGTGGTTTTGCGTGGATAAATACTGAGACCTAATGCATAACGACTCTTCTTCACACCATTGGTCAATGTGTACTCTTTGCTTATCAAATTGTGGATGGTGACACTCAGACGATATTTTTTGCCGTCAGAGGAGTAGGCTGTAGTACATTTCATGTATCCTGTTGTATCTCCTGATTCATAGCAATCATAATATCCAAGGAACTCAGAAGAATCAATGGTTCTCTTGGCCGATAACTCTTCTGTCTCCCAAACAATAGTACCTGTCTTTAAATCTAAAACATGTACCTTGTAATAGAAGTTGGCCATTTCTTTCCTCATCCATATATCAGATATCACATTGGAATAATAATATGAAGAATCGCCACCAATGCTGTTTTGGTATTTAAAGAGGAGATTCAAGTGGCTGTCGGGGGTCGACAGATGATGAGTGTAAGTTTTTTTACCAGCATTATTGCCTGCCGAAATGACGAATGCCCTTCCTGGTCCCATCGTATTGCTAATGATTTTGGACAAGTAATCCTTTCCGTCATGCTGACCATTGGATGTGCTCACGCTGATACTTATTACACAGGGCTTGCCTACACTATCTGCGTAGCAGTCAATGTAGCGAACACAATTGCCTACTTCGACCGCCGACATGTTTCCGCCTAAAACACTAACTGCACACATCACAATATCGGCACCAGGAGCCATTCCCCCATATCCACCGACATGGGAGCCAGCGGCGATGCTTGCTGTATGAGTACCATGAGTCTCCTTTTTATTGTCAGTTGTGAGGCCATAAATCTCATCATTCATAAAGACAGATCCAGGTAGTTTTATGTTATTATTAAACATAGCTTTGTGCCCGGTCTTGTCTGTTGTAGAATAAACCCTAACGATACGGGTTTTGGATGGGTCTTCATTTGACCTGAAAGCCCTATGCTGATAGTCAAAGCCCATGTCGATGACGCCTACAATTACTCCACTGCCGTCATAGTCTTGAGGTAAATCGTAGTTTTCGCCATCCAGGATTTGGTCGACATGAGTTGCACTCAATGATGTATCGGTACACAACGAGAGCTTTTGGCTGATTTCCACATCGGTTACGCCAGGCAATCTGCATATATTGACAAGGCGGTCAACTGGAACTTGAGCTGTCAAGAAACCGTCAAAGATACAATTCACATTAACGCCGTTAGCCTGTAACATGCTGATAACTGCTTCATTGTCTATAGCAATGAAAGCATCAACCATCTCACGACCATCAATGATGCGTGACGGGAAAAAACGAGATGACTCACTAACGTCGGCTTGAGACATAAAACGACTGCTGTAGCTGCGCTCTTCAAGATATTGCTCTACCGAGAGCGGTAACAATCGTTGAGCATATAAACTGAAAACTGACGTCAACAGCAAGACAATAATGGTGAATCTTTTTTTCATAATTTAATTATCTATCTGAAAACTGGCTACAAAATTACAACAAATCGGGTAAAACCATTTAAGAAAGAATCAACAAATGATAAGATTACCCAATTCCAATATGAAGGACTGAGAATAAATGATCAGTTAGAGAAAGCACATTATAAACGCTCTCAATTTGAGATTGCTAGAATGGCTTGCGGTATTTATCATTGGGGTCCTCTTCAAGGATGCTGAGGTAACTCTGATAACGGGTTAGAGCAATTCCTCCTTCCTCAATGACCGATAGAACGGCACAGCCTGGTTCATGGGTGTGAGTGCAGTTGTTGAAACGGCAGTCGGCCGATACCTTAAAGATTTCTGGAAAATAATGGGCGACTTGGGCGCGTTCAAAGTCGATAGTGCCAAATGCTTTCACTCCTGGAGTGTCAATGATGGCACCCCCGCTTGGCAGGTCTAACAGTTCGCTGAATGTGGTCGTGTGCATGCCCTTGTGGTGGGTGTGGCTCACATCCCCCACCCTGACGTCTGCATCAGGAATGAGTAAGTTAATGATAGAGGACTTGCCCACACCGCTATTGCCTGACAGCAGCGAAGTCTTGCCTGACAGTTGTTCGCGCATGGAATCAGTACCCTCACCCGTGACAACCGACATGGTAATGACAGGATATCCGATACTCTCATAGAGTGCTTTTAATTCTTCAAGTTGCTGCTGTAGGTTATCGGTGGTGAGCAGGTCGATTTTGTTAAAAGCGATGACAGCGGGGACTTGATAGGCTTCGGCAGTCGCAAGAAAACGGTCGATAAATGTCGTGCTGGTCACAGGGTTGGTGAGCGTAACTACAAGAACAGCCTGGTCCAGGTTGGCAGCGATAATTTGGAATTCCTTAGACAGGTTGCTGGCGCGGCGGATGATATAATTCTTGCGGGGCTCAATAGCGCCAACGACAGGAGCGTCACCGCCCTTGTCCTCAACCTGCACGATGTCGCCTACAGCAACGGGATTGGTGCAACGCAAGCCCTTGAGGCGAAATACGCCGCGCATTTTACAATTCACTGTAGTGCCGTCATCGAGACGCACGGTTACCCAGCTGCCGGTGTTTTTTATAACGAGTCCTTTCATTAATATAGTTCTTAGTCCTTAGTTAGTTTTTGTCTCTAGAAAGTGGAAGCCTCTTCAAACTATATACTTTAAACATTAAACTGCTCGCGCAGCGAGCATTAATTACTCCCAGGCGTCGAGGTCATCGGCTACCTCTGGCAGGTCGCTACGGTGGAATACGGGATCCTTGATGCCTCGGCGTTTCTGGTCACGATAATTATCAAGCAGTTTAAATACATACTTGCAGAGGAAAACCAAAGCGACGAGGTTGCACAAGGTGAGCAAAGCCATAAAAAGGTCACCCAGATTCCACACAAACTCAAAGCTGGCCACCGCACCGAAGAACACGAACACGCCGCCCGAGAAAATGCGGAAAACCGTGAGCGCCCACTTCTTGTCTGTCAAGAAACGGATGTTGGCCTCGCCATAATAGTAGTTGCCGATGATGCTGCTGAATGCGAACAGGAAAAGGGCAATGGCAACGAATATTGTTCCCCAGCTGCCCACCTGCGACTCCAACGAGGCCTGTGTGAGCTGGATGCCCTCAAGTCCTTTGGTGTCATAGAGCCCACTGACGAGCACCATGAAGGCGGTGCAACTGCACACGACAAGAGTGTCGGTAAACACGCCTAGCGCCTGGATGAGACCTTGCTTGACGGGATGGGAGATATCGGCTGTTGCTGCCACATTAGGTGCACTACCCTCGCCCGCCTCGTTACTGAAGAGGCCTCGTTTGATGCCCACCATGATGGTCATGCCCAAGCCGCCACCTGCCACCTGCTCAAAGCCGAAAGCGTTCTCGACAATCAATTGCAGCACATGCGGTATCATGTTGATGTTCGTGATGACGACATACAACGCAAGGATAAAGTAGCCGATAGCCATAAAAGGCACAATGACACTGCTCACATGGGCAATGCGACGAATGCCGCCAAAAGCGATGAACAGGGCTATGACCGTAATAATCGAACCTACCACCAATGGATCGAACCCAAAGGCCTTATTCAAGGCCCCACAGATGGCATTGCTTTGGATGGAGTTATAGGAGAGGCCAAAGGTGAGCGTAATCAGCACAGCAAACAATCCAGCCATCCACTTGTTGTGCAAGCCGCGACTGATGTAGTAGGCTGGTCCGCCGATGAATGACTCACTTGACGGACGCTTGAACAATTGCGCCAAAGATGCCTCGACAAAGGCTGTCGCCGAGCCGAATAGCGCAATCAGCCACATCCAGAAAATGGCTCCTGGACCTCCCACAGCAATAGCCGTTGCCACGCCAGCCAAGTTACCCGTGCCCACGCGCGTGGCCATCGAAACGGCGAAGGCTTGGAAGGAAGAAATGTGCCTCTTCTCACTCTTGGAGGTAGAATCCACAAGTTGGCGGAACATATCGCCAATCATGGTAAACTGCACGAATCTTGTGCGTATCGTGAAATACAATCCACACAAGATGAGGGCACCTATCAGCAGATAGGCCCACAGGGCATCGTTGATTGATGTGATTATATTATTGAGGGCGTCAAGGTTAAGCGTCATTTCTTGTCAATGCTA
>JAEEGL014335794.1_pt1 | contig 24872 bp, 18 predicted proteins | sample 9134231 | NCBI WGS metagenome assembly JAEEGL01 (sample SAMN16246548, study PRJNA631951) | gut metagenome | biome: gut microbiome; feature: rumen; material: fiber-attached | host: Bos | place: Iran: Karaj | collected 2018-10
ACCGGTGGTGGCGGTATGATGCTTTTCAATGATGAAGAGTTTGGAGCCTATGCCAAGCATATTACAACCCAGGCTAAAATTCCTCATCGTTGGGAGTTCCGTCATGATCATATTGGCTTCAACTACCGTATGCCTAACATCAATGCAGCTCTGGGTTGTGCTCAGTTGGAGAATCTGGATAAGTACATTGCAAGCAAGCGTAAGGTCGCAGCAGAATACGAATCATTCTTCAATAACGTGCCTGATATTGAGTTCTTTGTGGACTCTCCTGATACCTTCTCAAACTACTGGCTCAATGTGGTGATTCTGCCTAACAAAGAGGCTCAGATTGAGTTCTTGACTCAAACAAATGATAATGGCGTGATGACACGCCCTATCTGGGAACTAATGAACCGTCTGCCTATGTTCGAGAAGTGTGAGAATGATGGGCTGAAGAATACCATCTGGTTTGCAGATAGAGTTGTGAATATTCCCAGTTCAGTAAGGCTGTAAGATTATTCCATTATGAACGACACATCAAAGATCCATGATAAGATAATAGGTGTCAACGACACTATTTTATCCGCATTAAAAAAAATGGATGGGCATCGGACGAAACTTGTCTTCGTTTTCGATGGAGATAAATTCGTAAGCATACTGACTATTGGCGATATTCAACGTGCCATTATTAGACACTCATCTCTTTCAGATCCAGTTTCTTCTATCCTTGACTTAGATAAGATTTATGCATCCGACAAACAATCAGTAGAGGAAATTAAACAGGTAATGGTGAAGGAGCTGATTGATTGTATGCCTATACTGAACGACGAAGGCGAGATAGTCGATGTGTTGTTCTGGCATGATGTGTTTTCTGATACTGTTAATCAAAATCGCGAGAAAATTGACCTCCCCGTGGTCATCATGGCCGGTGGTAAGGGTACACGCCTGAAGCCAATAACCAATGTCATCCCCAAACCGCTAGTACCCATAGGTGACAAGACAATATTGGAAACAATCCTAGATCAGTTTGAGGAGATAGGTTGCACAAAGTTCTATATGTCTGTTAATTATAAAGCCGACATTATGAAGTATTATCTCAGTCAACTTGAACATCAATATGATATAGAATTTTTCCAGGAAGACAAGCCTCTTGGAACCATTGGTAGCGTGAGTCTTCTAAAGGGAAAAATAACCACTCCTTTCTTTGTCTCCAACTGTGACAGTATTAACGAACAAGACTATCGAGACGTTTATGACTATCATGTGTGCAACCATAACGACCTTACCATTGTCACGATGGTGAAAAGTTTCAAGATTCCCTACGGAGTCATCGAAACTGGTGAAGACGGGTTGATGACAGCCTTGAGTGAGAAACCTGAACTAACCTATCAGGTGAATACTGGCGTGTATATCCTTAACCCTAGTTGTATAGAAGAAATTCCCGAAGGAGAGTTCTTCCACATCACCCACCTTATGGAAAAAATCAAGTCTAGAGGTGGTCGCGTTGGTTGCTTCCCAGTAAGTGAACATGCCTGGAAGGATATGGGGGAGTGGCCTGAGTATTTGAAAATGATAAATGTTCTTTGATAGACAGTATTCAAGTAAAATAGTAAATAAATAAATATGAAGAAAATATTGGTGGTTTCGAATTGCTCTAAAAGAGGTACCTCCACAGGACTTGCTGGAAAGTTTTTAGATCAGTTATCAAAAATAGATAAACAACAATTTCAGATATCTTTATTGGATACCAGTTTTAATGCAGATGGAGCTAAACAAAGTTTATATCCAGTACATTCACATTTCACTTTACCCAATAGCATTGTAAGGATTCTCGTTAGGAAAATACCAGGTTTGCGTGGTATTTATGGAATTAATTTGGCAATAAAGACATATAAATCTTTATTAAAGAAATATAGTTTTGATTGGGTTGTATTATACCAAGTTCAACCTAAGGCTGATCAATGGACAAAGATTGCTCACCAGTATAACTCTAAAATTGCATTTGTTCCATGGGGTAGTGAGGTATTACGAGTATCTGGTAAAAAACAAGAACGGCTTAGGATTGCGTTTTCAGAGGTGGATTATGTCATTGGTGCGGAGTATGCAAACACCTTGCTTTCTGCTAGAGATGTATATAGTGTGCCGGAGAAAAAACTGATTTATTATAAGAATTATTTGAAAGGAGTTAAACTCATAAGTAAATTGCGGGACAAATACTCACGTGAAGAAATGATGTCCAATATAGGTATTCCACAATCTGAATATAATATATTATGCGGCTACAATGGATATGTTGGTCAAAACCATAAAACAATTATTGACGCCATAAATAAAAATAGAAACATACTGCCCAAAGGTCACCAACTGGTCTTCCCTATTACTTACGGAGCTTCTGTTGACTATATAGAAGACTTAAAAAACTATTGTACACAGTTAGAACTTAACAGCGTATTCATTACTGAATATCTCACTGATGAACAAATCGCATTTTTACATTTGGTAACAGATCTCTTTATACAAATACAACCTACTGATGACGGGAATGACTTTATGAAAGAGGCTTTGTTTGCTCAGAATCAAATTGTTACTGGAAGATGGTTAAAATACTTTCAGTTTGAACAATATGGTGATCCTTATTATGTAATTGATACCACCGAAGAATTGCCCATAATGCTTTCAAAAATCTTTTCCTGCGAAATTCCTGTACCAACAGTTCCTTCGCAATTAGTAGAAGACATGGATTCCGCATCGGAAACAGATAATAAGTTGTTTTGGGAAAAAGTATTTACTGGCGAGCTCTGATTATACACTTATAAGAAAACGAGATTATATCACTGTTTAAATGAGAAATTTGAACGTATATAAGGACATACTTGGAGACTTATTTAAAGGAGCTGCGAAGAAAGGATTCTTTCATCTTTTCTCTGCTAATGTTTTTATCTACTTATTTAGTTTCGCATCTCAATTTTTTGTTGCTGGATTTTTAACTGTAGAGCAGCTAGGCCAGATAAGGATATTACAGACGTACTTATCGTTTGCCGTTCTCTTTTCAGTATTTGGCTTCAATACATCTGTTGTCAAACTATGCTCAGAAGATAGAAAAGGAGGGGAAGTGCGTTATTTGTTTCGAAAAGCGTTAGGTTTCGTTGCTATCACTTCCATTATTGCTTGTATAATTGTTGCTGGTTTAAATAGTTTCAATTTGATATCGGGGGACAAGGAGATAAAGTATTATTTCTATATTCTCATTATTAGCATCATCCCTCAAGCATTTGACAGCATATTTACATCATACCTACAAGCTAGGCGCTTGATAAAAGAGTATTCAAAAATTAATGTAATAGTAAAATTAATTTCTGTCACTGGTATTATATTATGTACATGGAAACTTGGAATGCCAGGCTATATTGCAATGTACATAGGGGGATTCTTTATATCGTTTATTGTCCTTGCTTCGTATATAAAAATACATAGCCAAGAAGAGATTATTTCGGTTGAAAAGCCGTTCAAGCTGCATTTTAATCTGGCATATATCGCTCTAACAACTAACCTTTTAGGACTTTTTTTTAATTATTTTGATATTTTCCTAATGAATTATTTGGTTAGTGACCGTGAAGCAATAGGATATTATAGTTTTGCTATTACACTTACATTAGGTATGACAATATATAGAAATACAGTCAATCAGATAGTTGTGCCTTATTTGTCTAATGCCAGTGGAAATTTTGATGTGTTGCTGCAGAAAACAAGAAACTATGGGAAATTGAACATATACGCCTCACTATTTATCGCAGTTGCATTTATTTTATCCGTTCCTTTTTTAGTTAAGATTGTATATGCGGATAAATTTACTAATAGTATGAATTTCTTTTTTATCTTGTGTTTCAGCGAGATGTTCTATAGTATAAATAGTTTTAAAGGATATACTATTCTTGCAATTGGAGAAATAAAATACAATTTTTATGAAAGTATCATAAGAGGAGTTATTAGTTTGTTTTTAGCAGTAATAGGGCTTTATTGCTATGGCCTAATTGGATTAGCATTTAGTAGATTAATTACAAATTCGCTTGAAATCTTTATTGTTAACTACATTTATAAACGCGCTATAATGAATTATTCAAGAAAATGATACCGTATTTACTATTATTATTTTATATCACTATAATATGTCTTCTTAGATTAAAGAATAAGAGAACAAATCTTCTTTTGTGTTTAATCCCTTTTTTTGTCTTTATGGCGACCCAACAGGGGTGGACTCCGGACTATGAGGATTACGAAAAATACTATGAGGAGGCACAGAATTTTTGGCAAGTATCTTATTTTGCTTTAAAGTTTGAATTTCTTTATGCGTGGTTGGAACATATTATGCCATCATACCGAATGTTGATTGTAACTCAAATGGCATTATATACTATCGCTTTATATATTTTGTTCTATTATCATATCCCTCGTAAATATTGGATCGTTTCTTTTATATTATTCTGGCTAGATTACAACATGTTGCTAATGTCAGTGTCTGCCATCCGTTCTAGTATAGTTGCTTCTCTATTTATAATCGCATATCATATAAAAACAAGAGGATATATAATCCCACCGATTATTTTGGTAGTTATTTCAATTTTTTTTCACAGAAGTGCTCTTTTGTTGCTACCTTTTATTATTATCCCCAAACATCTTAATAAAAGTGTCTTTAATGTGATAATATCTTTTGCTATCATTATTGCGATTCTCACATTTATTATTCCAAGTTCGTTTAATCAAGTTTTAAATAATTTCTTGAATGATAATGAAGAGTTATCAAGTTACACTTATTACACTGCAGCGCAGACGCACAGTATAGGTAATTTTATAGTCCAACTACTATCGACGGCATGTGCTTTTTTCGTCATAAGTGTAGCTGTAAAGAATAGAGACAAGACCCCTTGTTACGACGACTTTGTATTTATCTGTACAATTTTTATGATAGTATTAAAGATTATACCAGATCTAGGAATGACGACTCGTTTATTTAATTATTTTGGTCCAATTATATTGGTGTGCAACGCCAAAATTCTGCAAATTGATCGAACTAAGTTATCCTATTTGTATATTGGATATAGTATCCTGTTTGCAGTCTATTATTTGACAAGATTTGTTACATCGATGGCTGCATGGGAATCAATCAGTACTTATAAATCAATACTTTTTTAGATGCTTATATTAGCTTGATATTTAAATGTTATAGTGAAATTATTAGTATAAAATATTTATAGTTATGAAAGAAATTAAAATTGGCGTAATAGGTCTCGGTTACGTTGGTCTGCCTCTGGCACGTCTATTCTCAACAAAGTATGAAACCGTTGGTTTTGACATGAACCAGAAGCGTGTGGATGCGCTGATGTCTGGCCATGATGCCACTCTTGAAGTGAAAGATGAACTCCTTAAAGATGCCATCAACAATCATGGCTTTGTCTGCACAACTGATTTGGAGAAGATCCGCGATTGTAACTTTTATGTAGTTGCTGTTCCCACCCCTGTGGATGAGAATAAGGCTCCAGATTTGAAGCCACTGTGGGGGGCCAGTGAGACCGTGGGTAAAGTTATTAACAAGGGAGACATTGTTGTTTATGAATCTACCGTTTATCCAGGAGTTACCGAGGATGAATGTATTCCCGTAGTCGAGAAGGTTTCTGGCCTGAAGTTCAATGTAGACTTCTTTGCAGGGTACTCTCCCGAACGTATTAACCCGGGCGACAAAGTCCATACTGTTGAAAAGATTTTAAAGATCACGTCCGGTTCAACTCCTGAGGTAGCTGACATTATTGACAATGTTTATAACAGTGTCCTCTTGAATGGTACACACAAAGCACCTTCTATCAAAGTCGCAGAGGCTGCCAAGGTTATTGAGAACTCTGAGCGTGATATCATGATTGCTTTCTTCAATGAGCTCTCTAAGATATTCACACTGATGGGTATTGATACTACCGATGTCGTTGAAGCTGCTGGAACCAAATGGAACTTTATTAAGATGAACCCAGGTCTTGTAGGTGGTCACTGTATTTCCGTAGATCCATATTACTTGGCTCAGTGCGCACAGCGGTTGGGTTACAATCCTGAGATTATTCTTGCCGGCCGCCGTATGAACGATGGTATGGGAGCTTACGTTGTTGACCAGACCATTAAGCACATGCTGAAGAAGGGTATTCAGGTTCTGAAGTCTAACATCATTATTATGGGCTTCACCTTCAAGGAGAACTGTCCGGATGTACGCAATACCCGTGTGGTTGACATATATCACGCCTTGCAGGAATATAATGTGAATGTTACTATTTATGACCCGTGGGCAAATCCTGACGTGGTGAAGCATGAATACGGAATTGATATCGTAACCGAGTTGCCAAAACAGAAATTTGATGCTGCAATAGTTGCTGTAGCCCACAAACAGTTCCGCGACAATGATGTCAATTGGAATGAACTTTTGGAGAAGAATCATGTCATTTTTGATGTGAAGTGCATCCTCCCGAGAGAAATTGTTGACGGTCGTTTGTAAATTATTTAAAAGATGAAACAGGTTTTCACCTCAAAGAACGGTGTTGTTGTTAAGGATACAATTGTCCCGTCCCTTTCAGCAGGATCAGTTCTCATTAAAGTTCATTATAGTTGTATTTCCGCAGGCACGGAAATATCAGCTGTAAAAGGGGCCAGTAAGTCATTAATAAAGCGAGCTATTGACCATCCCGAACAGATAAAGCAGGCTTTGGAAATTGCCCAAAAAGAAGGTATCCAGAAATTGTTGGGCAAAGTAGATTCTTCTATTGAAAAGTTGGGGAGTTCCGGTTACTCTGTGTCCGGTGAAGTGATTGCTGTGGGGAAGGGAATTACTGACCTCAAAGTAGGCGATTATGTAGCTGCCGGAGGAAATACAGCGAACCATTCAGAATATGTTTGTGCCCCAAGGAATCTTGTAGTTAGAGTACCTGAAGGCCTTGATCTCTCTTTAGCTTCTTTAGGAACAGTAGGCTCCATAGCCATGCACGGTGTGCGTAGGGCTGACTTGCACCTTGGCGAATATGGAGTAGTCGTAGGCTGTGGTCTGATGGGGTTGTTAGCTGTTCAGATGCTCAAAGCCTCTGGTGTTAAGGTAGCATGTACCGATGTAAACCCTTCTCGTCTGGGGCTGGCAAAAGAACTTGGTGCTGACAAGGTAATCAACTCCGCAGAAGAAGATCCCGTTGTGGCTGTCCGTAATTGGACTGGAGGTTTTGGGGCAGACGCTGTGGTGTTTACTGCTGCAACCCAGAGTAGTGAACCTCTTTCACAGTCGTTTAAGATGTGCCGCAAGAAAGGCAAGGTTGTTTTGCTGGGCGTGTCAGGAATGACGATTGACCGCCGTGACATGTATAAGGATGAGATAGATTTTATCATATCTACAAGCTATGGCCCTGGACGTTATGACCCCGAATATGAAAACAGGGGAGTAGATTATCCGTATGCATACGTTCGCTGGACTGAAAATAGGAATATCTATTCATTCCTGGAATTAGTCAGAGATGGGAAGGTAAACATTGAGAAAATCGCCCCGAAGATTTATCCAATAGAGGCAGCAAACAAAGCATACGAAGGTATTCAGAAAGAACCGGGTAGTCATATCATCACCATCCTTGATTATGGCGTTTCAAAACAGGATGGTGAGGAAACAGAACGCGTCCTGTTAGCTGAGCATAAAGCAATTGATAAGAAGATTGTTACGATTGGTCTGATTGGTGCAGGCAGTTTCGCTACGACTATGCTGCTTCCAATTATTGCCTCACATTCGGATAAATTCCACTTAAAGACGATTGTAAACCGTAGTGGTGACAAAGCTTTGAATGCTGGTCGTCAGTTTAAGGCTGAGGTTATATCTTCTAATCAAGAGGATATTTTCAATGACCCTGACATAGACTTGGTCATGATTTGTACCCGACACGGCAATCATGCAGAGCTGGTGTTCAAAGCTCTTAATGCAGGGAAGCATGTATATGTTGAGAAACCACTGGCAACGACCATAGAACAGCTTGACGAAGTTAAAAGGTTCTATGCAGAGAACGCAGGAAAGGCTGTTCCAACTTTGATGGTTGGATTCAATCGCCGTTTCAGCAAACAAGCCCAAGAGATAAAACGTCACCTTGACAGCCGGACCGCTCCCGTTTTCATCCGTTACCGTATGAATGCTGGGTTTGTACCTGCTGATGCGTGGGTGCACGGAGATGGTGGTCGTATCATTGGGGAAGGCTGTCATCTAATTGATTTGATGCAGTATTTGATTGACAAACCGGTTGCTGATTGTTCCGTTGCGCATTTCAAGCCCAAGGCCGGTTATTTTCTCAGTGAGGACAACCGCTTCATTACGATGGAATTTGAAGACGGCTCCGTCGCAGAGATTGAATACTTTGCGTGCGGCAGCAAAGACCTTCCCAAAGAGTATATGGAGGTCCATTGGGAGAACAAGAGCATTATTCTTGATGACTATAAGCTGATGACTGGCTATGGCGTTAAGGTTAAAAACTTCAAATCCAGCTTGCCTAAGAAAGGTCATGAAGAAGAATGGCTGGCGTTGTATGATGCACTGAAAGAAGGCAAGGCTCCCATCGAAGTGAACAGTCTGATACAGACCACGGAGATTAGTATTGCTTGCTCTAAAGAGGTGTAATTGTGAACCAATAGTTGGACAAATGCTGAATTTATATCCACATCATATTTTCTTCGATAAGGTTATTAATCAGATAACTCATCGAAAGAATAAGCTTTGGCGTTTCTTACCTGTTAGCCGTATCTCCCAGCGCGGATTAGGAGAGACGGCGGATAAGTCAGTACTCAAATCTCGTTTAAAGGAAGTTTTGGGTGATGTGGATGTTGCCATAGGAGAGATTTCGGATACTGAGCGCTCTATAGTATTAACTACCGCAGAACAGACTATAGCACATCAGTTCGACTATCTTGGGTCTGGAAAGGTAGAGATGCCAACCATCAAATGGCATGAGGATTTTAAATCTGGCAATCAGTGGAAGAAAGGCGTTTTCTATCTGAAGCAACGCAAGTCAACCGCAAAGGGAGCTGACATCAAAGTTCCGTGGGAATTGAGCCGTGGACATCATTTGTTGTGGCTTGGCGAGGCGTATCTTCTGACCAAAGATGAGAAATATGCCAAGGAAGTTGTTGATGAAATAGAAGACTGGTGGAAAGAGAATCCTTTTATGTATAGTGTCAATTGGACCTGTACAATGGATGCAGCCATCAGGGCTGTTAACTGGATGTATGCAGTGTTGATGGTATTGGATTCCACGGCGGTTTCAGAGTCCTTTATAAAGGAATTATTCCGGAGCCTTTACCAGCATGGTTGGTTCATTTTCAATAATTTGGAAAGGACTATCCCATATAGCAACAACCATCTGTTCTCCGACCTTGCTGGTCTTGCATATCTGGGGCTGTTGTTCAAAGAAAAGAAGAAAGGAAAGCAATGGCTGGATTATGCAGTTACTTCTTTGTACGAAGAAATACGATGTCAGGTACTTCCTTCCGGTGTGCATTATGAACGAAGTGTCTCCTATCACCGATTGATGACGGAAATGGTTTTGGCATCTGTCTATGCTCTTAAAAGAGGCGGAATAGCTATCCCTGCAGACATAGAATACAGAGCGGGCAGTATGTTGTCATACATTAGTTCCTACAGCAAGCCCAATCATTTAAGCCCGTTAGTAGAAGACAATGATGATGGTCGTTTCCTTCCTTTTGTGCGAAGAGACTTTAGACAACACGATTATTTGTTAAATCCATCCAGTACTGAATGCCGTTTCATTTCATTGGGTGTAGAACCGATATCTTTTAACGAAGTACCTGTAACAAGGCTTTACAAGGATGCGGGACATGCCGTACTGAGACAGGGTGACGTGTACTTGTTTGTCACTAATGGTGAGCAGAGTAGTTATGAAGTGGGCAGAAAAACTGTGGGGACTCATACTCATAATGATAAGTTATCATTTGAATTGTCGTTGGGAAATGATGATATTATTATTGACCCCGGTGCTTATATCTATACTCCTAATCCCGAGAAGAGCAATGAATTCCGTTCAACAGCAAAGCACAACACGGTGGCTGTTGATGAGGAAGAACAGAACTTCATCTCTCCTAAGAATGTATTTCTATCCACTAAGAACTCTCGTGGAACTAAGTTCTGCCTACTCTCTGATACAAGCCTAGAAGGTGAGTATAAAACGTTCAAAGGGGGGCTATTACATAATAGGGTCTTTGAGGTAAAAGGTAATGATATTACAATAACAGATACTCTAAATAAAGAGGGAGTAGGACATTGTGGAATTCTTTCTTTCCACCTGGCGCCTGGAATTGGTGTTAAGAATGAAGATGGAGCTTTGGTGATATTATCTGACTCATATTCAGTTAAAATGTCTTTTGAGCCTAAGGTTGAAGTAATAATAATTGATGATACCGTGTCACCATCTTATGGCGTCCTAAAAGAATCTAAAACAGTAAGAGCAAAAACTCTATTTGATAATAATGTAGTTATAAATACGAGAATACAATGGAGCAGAGAGAAATAAAGATTGCTGTGCTGCGTAAAATGCCCAATCTGGAAAATGATGACAGGCTGAGAAAGGAGTTCACGTCAATAAAAAAGATGTATCCGTTCATTCAGATGAAGGCTTTTGCGATGCTGGGTGACAATAAAGAGTATGAATCGGTGACGAGTTACGGTCTTCCATTCCGGTCAGTGGGTCTTAAAAGCCGTGATGAAATGTCACGTGGCAGTCACTTGATCAAAAAAAGTTGGGATTACTACAAGGCTATCAGAAAGGACTTGAAGGATTACGATATTATATGGAATTCTGGTGATGAGCCCACCCCAGCACTCCTTTTCATACGTAACAAAACACTATTTTGGGATTTAAGGGAACTCCCGATGTTCTTGATGCGCTCTTCTTGGAAAAGAACAGTTCTGAAGCATATCTTCAGTAAGTGTACGGTGATGATACATGCTAATCAATACCGTATTGACTACTTAAAACAGAATGGTCTAATCAAAGATGAGAAGAAGCATCTGGTAGTCAGAAATTTCCCAGAGTTCAGTGCTGTCGATTCTGAATACGATTCTCGTTATTATGAGGTAAAAAAATGGATAGGGGACAGAACGTGTGTTTATCTGCAAGGATTAAGTAATGATTCGCGTGCATCGTATGAATCATTGGCTGCAGTTATGAATACTCATAATATCTGTGCCATTGTTTTGGGTACAGTATCCGAACCTGCTAAGCAAAAGGTTCTTGAACAATACGGTGAAAAAGAAGTAACTGAAAAGGTATGTTTCGCCGGTAATTTCAAGGTATTGAAAGTGTCTCAGTATTTGGCATTGTGTCATTTAAGCCTTGTGTTCTATAAAAACACAAGCCCCAACAACTATTATTGCGAGGCTAACCGCCTATATCAGGCTATTGACGCAGGCTTACCGGTTGTTGTGGGTTCCAATCCTTCAATGAAATCTATAGTTGAGGAACTAGGGGTGGGCGTTAGCGTGGATACAGACGGCAGCGTTATTTCAAAGATTGAAGAGGGAATCAAGACAATACTGAACAACAGGGAGTCTTATGTGGGTAATATCCAAAAGTTGACAAACGAAATCAAATGGGAGTCTCAGGAGCCCTCTCTCAAACAAGCAGTAGATATTTTAATTAACAATATTCAAAAGTAGAATGGCAAATTTTGCATTAATTGGTGCGGCCGGATATATTGCTCCGCGTCACATTAAGGCTATTGCTGATACTGGCAATAACCTTGTCGCAGCTTACGACAAATTTGATAGTGTGGGAAGGCTTGATGCTTCATTCCCCGAGTGTTCATTTTTTACAGAGCAGGAGCAGTTCGATAGGTTCTGTGCCAAGGTGAAAGGTACAAAAGACAACATTGATTGGCTTTCTATCTGCACGCCTAACTATACTCACGATGCGTTCATCCGCTACGGATTGCGCATGGGGGCAGATGTTATCTGCGAAAAACCTGTGGTGTTGAATCCCTGGAATCTTGAAGCATTGATAAAAGAAGAGGAAGAGACGGGTCATAAGGCATACAACATCCTTCAGCTACGTCTTCATGATAGCATTGCCGCTCTGAAAAAGAAAGTAGAGGAAGGTCCTAAAGACAAGGTTTACGACATTGATCTTACCTACATAACCTCTCGCGGCAAGTGGTATTACACTTCTTGGAAGGGTAACAACCATAAGTCGGGTGGTGTGGCTACCAACATTGGTGTTCACTTCTATGACATGCTTCAGTGGATCTTCGGTCCCGTTCAGGAGAATATTGTTCACGTCATGAGTTTCGACCGTGTGGCTGGTTATCTGGGGCTGAAACAGGCACGTGTACGTTATTTCCTGAGTATCAACTCAGAGTGTCTGCCTCCAAATGCAGTGCAGGGAGAGAAGAAGACCTATCGCACGCTGAATATTGATGGTGATGAGTTTGAGTTTAGCGCTGGCTTTACTGAGCTGCATACCAAAAGTTATCAGCATATCCTTGCAGGCGATGGTTTCCGAATTAGCGAAGCACTTCCTTGTATCAAGATTGTTCATGATATTCGTAACTCTACACCTGTTGGTTTGGTGGGCGATTATCATCCTCTTGCCAAGATGCCTTTAGCAAAGCACCCTTTCGGTTGGGACGATGTGAAATACTAAAGGAAACTTGATCTATGGCAAATAAGATTCAAATGGTTGACCTCAAAGGTCAATATCTTAAGATAAAGGACGAGGTGGATGCTGGTATTCAGAATGTCATTGACAATACCGCATTCATCAACGGCCCTATTGTGAAGGAGTTTGCAGAGCATCTGAGCCAGTATATGGGAGGATGCTGTGTGACTCCCTGTGCTAACGGTACAGATGCCCTCCAGATTGCGTTGATGGCTCTGGGGTTGAAACCTGGTGATGAGGTGATTGTACCTGCATTTACCTATGTGGCTTCTGCAGAGGTAATTGGACTTCTTGGTTTGACTCCAGTCATGGTGGATGTGGACTATGAGACCTTCAATGTTACTGTTGATAATATCAAGAAAGCCCTTTCTCCCAAGACTAAGGCCATCATTCCTGTACACCTCTTTGGTCAGAGCTGTGATATGGAACCCATCTTGGCTTTTGCCAAAGAGCATAACCTCTATGTGATTGAAGATAATGCCCAGGCCATTGGTGCTGAATACACCTTCAGTGATGGTCACAAGGCTAAGACCGGCACCATGGGAACTATTGGTTGCACTTCATTCTTCCCGTCAAAGAACCTGGGTTGCTATGGTGATGGTGGAGCTATCTTCACTAAAGATGAGAAGTTGGCAGAGCGTATCCACATGATTGCTAACCACGGCCAGCGTGTGAAATATCATCACTCTGTGATTGGTTGCAATTCTCGTTTGGACTCTATTCAGGCTGCAATTCTGGATGTGAAGCTTAAGCATCTGGATGAGTACGGAAAGGCTCGTTATGAAGCTGCTTCATACTATACTGCCAAGTTGAAAGAGTTTGATCCTGAAGAGAAGTTCTTTATCACTCCTAAAGAGTTGGAAAAGAGCACACACGTTTATCATCAGTACACCCTGAAGATTAAGAACAACAAGCGTGATGAGTTGAAGGCTTATCTTGCAGAGCAGGGTATTCCTTCCATGATTTACTATCCACTGCCGTTGCAGGAGCAAGAAGCCTTTAAGCCAATTACAAGGGCTGCAGAGAGTTTGGAGAAATCTAAAGAGTGTGCTTATTCTGTTTTGTCACTTCCGATTCATACGGAGATGACAAAGGATGTACAGGATGTAATTATCGAGAGTATTAAGAAATTCTTTAAATAATGGCAATAAAGGTATGTCATGTGACGAGTATGCATCGTCCTTTTGATACGAGAATATTTGTAAAAGAATGTGGCTCGTTGAAAAAGAAGTACGAGGTATATCTTGTTGCATCCAATATTGAAAGTCAGGTTAAAGATGGTATTCATATTGTTGGTGTAAAAATGCCTGAAGGTGGTCTAAAGAAGAAACTGACCACAAAGCCCATTATCAAGGCAGCTATTGAAGTCGATGCGGATCTATATCATTTCCACGACCCGGAGTTAATGAAAGCAGGCCTTGAACTAAAGAAAAAGGGGAAAAAGGTAATTTTCGACTATCATGAGAATTTTGCAGAATTCCTTCTTACTAAGGATTGGATACCGAGATTGCTTCGTAGGCCAGCCTCTTTTGTTTTTACAAAAATGGAAAAGAGGTTGCTTTCAAAGTATGACGCTCTAGTTTCCGTAACACCCTTCATAGTTGACAGACTTAAAACCTACAACAAAACATATCAGATTACGAATTATCCGATATCAATCGACGTTCCTGACCAGAGACAGTGGGGAAAGTTTGTCAGTTTTGTGGGAGGAATAGTTCCTGAATGGATGCATCATATTATTGTTGACAGTTTAAATAAAACATCAGCAAGGTATATGTTAGCTGGAAGCTTTGCGCCAGAGTCTTACAAAGAACAGCTACAAAGCCAAGAAGGTTGGAAACTTGTAGATTATTATGGGAGAATTAATTATTCAGATATTTTCCCTTTCTTACAAAAAAGTTCAGCAGGCTTGGCTATCAGAACATATAATGATCCTAATGTAGGGTATAGAAAAGGTTCATTAGGTGTAAACAAGTTCTTTGAATACATGATGGCAGGCATTCCCATAATCGCATCCGATTGTGAGGTTTGGAGGGAGATTATTGACAAATATGATTGTGGTATTATTGTGGATCCAGATAATGTAGATTCTATATCTCATGCTATAAATTATCTCATTGAGCATCCTGAGATTGCAAAGAAGTTAGGAGATAACGGACAAAAGGCTGCGAAAGAGAAGTTTAATTGGGCAACACAGGAGGCAATACTATTTGAAATGTATTCTTCTGTATTAGGCAAATAAGATGAAAATAATCACTGATTCCATCCACAAGATAGCATACTCCACCGACGCCTCCACTTACCGTGAAGTGCCCTATGGAGTAGCATATCCAGAAACTGTAGCGGATATTCAAGCCCTCATTGCTGAAGCAAAGCGCCTGAATACTCATCTTATTCCTCGTGCTGCGGGCACTTCCATAGCTGGGCAGGTCGTGGGAAACGGTATCGTTGTGGATATCAAAAAGTGGAATCAGATACTTGAAGTCAACAAGGAAGAGAAGTGGACAAGGGTACAGCCTGGAGTTGTCCGCGATGAACTGAACATAGCCATCAAATCTTACGGACTTCACTTTAGCCCAGAGACTTCTACCAGCAACCGTTGCTGCATAGGAGGTATGTTTGGCAATAATTCATGCGGAACTCACTCTTTGATTTATGGTAGTACGCGTCATCACGTATTAGCCTGCAAAGGCGTACTCTCTGACGGAAGCTTGTTTGATACGGAGAGTTTGGATGAATCAAATCCTTTATTAGAGAAGATACTCTTACAACTGAAAGGATGGGCAAATGATCCTGAAGTTGTTGCTCAAATAGAGGATGCCTTCCCAGATAAGAGCCTGAGGCGCAGAAGTTGCGGTTATGCGATTGATGAGGCAATTGAGAACGGAAAGATAGATCTTTGTAAACTGCTTGTAGGCTCAGAGGGTACTCTAGCCTTCATTACAGAAATCAAGGTTTCTCTTGATTCATTACCACCGGCAGAAAAGATGGTGGTTTGTGCCCATTGCGATACACTGGATAAGAGTTTCTTGGCTAACCTTGTCGCACTGAAGCATAATCCGGTTGCGGTTGAACTGATGGATGGCAAGATTCTGGAACTGAGTTTCCAGAACTTGGAGCAGAAACGTAACTCTTTCTTTGTTGAAGGATTGCCAGCCGCATTAGTCATTGCTGAATTCTGGGGAGAAACCAGAGAGGCAATTGATGCCCAAGCAACTGCATTTGAACAGGCTGCAAAAGAATCTGGACTGGTATATACGTGTTCCCGTGTATATGGCTCTGATGTGGCCAAGGTCTGGGACTTGAGAAAAGCTGGTTTGGGCGTGTTGAGTGGCATGAAGGGGGATGCAAAGCCAATCGGTGTGATAGAAGATACTGCTGTGGCTGCAGAACGCCTTCCAGCATATATGAAGGACTTCCAGGAGATGCTCAAACGATTGGGTACATCCTGCGTATATTACGGCCACATCAGTACTGGTGAGCTTCATCTGAGACCAATCATCAACATCAAGACAGCAAAAGGTAAGAAACTTTTCCGGGAGGTTGCCTTTGAAACAGCCAAACTGGTCAAGAAGCACAAGGGTAGTTTGAGTGGTGAGCATGGTGATGGAAGACTCCGTGGAGAATTCATCCCGTTGATGTACGGTGATGCTGTATATCAGATGATGCGGGAAGTTAAGCAGACCTGGGATCCTGATGGGGTGTTCAATATGCATAAGATTATTGACACACCACCCATGGATGAATGGCTTCGTATTGCCGTAGGTCAGAAATATGCTGTTGAAGAAGAGCTTTGCTCCAATAAGACATATTACAACTGGAGAGCCGCTTTTGATGAATGTCAGGTAGAAGGAGCTAGTGGCGTTCGCAGCCAAGCACACGCTTTGATGTGTTCTGTAGAGCAATGTAATGGGGCTGGTGCTTGTTTGAAATCTAACCTGATTGGTGGCACAATGTGTCCGGTCTATAAAGTATCTGGAGATGAAATGCGTTCCACCAGGACTAGAGCAAATGTACTTCGTGAGATTCTGACCAGAGGTTATGATAGTGAGGCTTTTGCTGGAGTAAACCAAGGGAAGAGTGTATTTGATATCCCTGAACTTTCAGAAGTATTAGATACATGCTTGGCTTGTAAGGGCTGTCTTTCTGAATGTCCTTCCAATGTGGATATGACCAAACTAAGGTCAGAGATTCTGCAACAGAAATATGACCGGCACGGTACACCTTTCCGTTCTTGGATGGTGGCAAGAATGGCAAAGATGGAAGAGCTGGGGGCAACGGTAAGACCATTGTATAACTTCTTTGCAAGCTGGAAGCCATCATCTTGGGTCATAAAGAAAATAGTGAGATTCTCAACAGAGAGAAGTATACCGTCGCTGAGCAGATATTCGATGAGAGCTTTGGTAAAAAAAGAACAAGCCCAGTATCGAATAGCGAGACCAATAAAAAAAGTATATCTGTTTGCGGACGAGTTTACTAATCATCAAGAAGCAGAATTAGGATTGACTTTTGCTAAGATGCTTATGCGATTAGGGTACAAGATCGAGATTCCTAAACATGTAGAGAGTGGACGTGCAGCAATATCAAAAGGTTGTTTGAAGCTTGCAAAGAAGTATGCCATCAAAAATGTTGAGTTGCTTGCTGACAAGGTTTCAGAGAGACATCCACTGATAGGCATTGAACCGTCTTGTATTTTGAGCTTTAGAGATGAATACCCAGACCTTGTTCCAGGTGAGATGAGAGAAACCGCAAAGGCACTTGGGAAGAACTGCTTGCTTTTCGATGAGTTCATAATGAGGGAAGTGGAAGCGGGAAATATTTCATCAGACAACTTTAAGGAATTGGAAGGTGAGATATATCTCCATGGTCATTGCCACCAGAAATCATTGATAGGAGTTGGAAAGTGTGCAGATATGCTAAGGTTAATCCATGGAGCTAAAGTGAATGTTATACCAAGTGGTTGTTGTGGAATGGCTGGTTCTTTTGGCTATGAGAAGGAACATTATGAGACATCATTAGCTATTGGTGAAATGGTGCTATTCCCGGCCGTGAGAAAAGCCACTGAGGATAAGAAGAAGGTGATTGTGGCAGCTCCTGGAACTTCTTGCCGCCAGCAAATTCTTGATGGTACAGGAGTTAAGGCTCTACACCCAATTGAAATATTGTATAACTGTTTGAAATAAAAAACAATGGAAGAAAAGAAATACTACGTACACGAGTCTAGTTATGTAGATGAGGGTGTGCAGATTGGAGAAGGAACCAAGATATGGCATTTCTGTCATGTGCAGAAAGGGGCGGTTATAGGTAGAAATTGCTCTCTTGGTCAGAATGTGAACATTGGTAATAATGTGAAGGTTGGCAATGGCGTTCGCATTCAGAACAATGTGTCTGTATATGAAGGTGTAGAACTGGAAGACAATGTGTTCTGCGGGCCTTCTTGCGTGTTTACCAATGTGACTACTCCTCGTGCTCATTTTCCGGTACATGGTGTTTATGCCAAGACGGTTATTAAGGAAGGAGCATCCCTTGGCGCTAACTGCACAATAGTCTGTGGCCATAACGTGGGTAAGTCCGCATTGATTGGCTCTGGTGCTGTGGTCGCGAAGGATGTGAAAGATTATGCTTTAATGGTGGGTGTGCCTGCAAAACAGATTGGATGGGTGTGTGAATGTGGTAAACGGTTGGATGAGAAGCTGAAATGTGAGTGTGGAAGGACATACCGGATGGAGGGAGACATCTTAGTAAAAGAATAGCCTATAAAATGGGGAAGAAGGATATAAACTGGATTAATGCCGTAAAGGCCTTATGTATCATCTTTGTGTTTCTCAGGCATAGTGAGAATTACTATGGTGTGGACTTGGGATGGACTGACAGCCTGTTCCTGACATTCTATGTAAATGCTTTTTTCTTTGTGAGCGGATATCTGCTTTTCTGGAAGCAGCTTACATCTCCCAGAATTGATGAAGACAGGCGACTTTACATGACAGGTGGGGGGGGGCAAATTATTGTTCTGGAACATTGTGTATAGAATTGTCATCCCGTCCATAATATTCAGTACTATTGAGTTTTTCCCAAGTTGCATCATTCAAGGAAGAGGTATTGATGTTGGCTTTGCCCTCTATAAAACAGTAGGAGGTGGAACCTACTGGTTCACAAGTGCATTGGTGGTGGCAGAACTGATTTTGCTTCTGTTGCTCACAACCCGTAAACGAAACATTTGGTTTTATGCTATTATTTGTTTCTGCCTTGGATTAGTTGGACTAATCATTGCCCGAACTGGTATTTTGGACAATGGTATATGGGCATGGAGGCAAGGGTTGATAGCCTTGATATTTCTTGCCTTGGGAGGTCTATATTGGAGATATGAAAAGAGTGTAGATATATTGATGAAATGGTGGTTTGTTACCCCACTCCTAATAGTTTACGTGTTGATTCTCGCGTTGTGTGAGAATATTAACCCTTTGATTTCGATGTTAACTATCCAACCATTGGGTTTTCTTACCAGTATTATCGCCTGTTTGCTTCTGGTTTGGGGGTGTAAGAGACTGCCTGCAATAAAGCCGTTGACTTTTATAGGTCAAAACTCAATAGGTTTTTATTTTATGAGTGGAGCATTGCCTATTACAATCAGTATGCTGGCTCATAAGTTAATTCCAAGTAGCAATGTTGTTACTATGCTTGGAATCTGGATTACATGCTTGGTCACATCATATATTGCAGTCTTATTGATTAATAAATGGCTGCCATGGCTTTGGGACTTAAGAGATATAAAACATAAAAAATAAATAATAATGATTATCGTTATTGGCGCAACAAGCTTTATCGGTGTACATACTGTCACCGAATTAGTAAATCAAGGATGCGATGTCCTTGTAACCGGACGTAATAACAGATTCAAAGAGCACTACGATGCTCTTGGGGTGAAGTACGTCAATCTTGACCTCAATAAGGAAGAAGACTTTGAACAGCTTCCTAAGACTGGAGTGGAAGGTGTTATCCTGCTTGCAGGCCTTTTGCCAGCCAACGCTCCCGTGAATCTGGATGAGGATGAGAATGCGGCAGATTACTTCCGTATCAATGTGATAGGTACTATCAACGTGCTGGAGTATTGCCGTAAGAATGGCATCAAGCGAGTAATCTCTACTTGTTCCTATGCTGATGTTCGTGGAGCATGGAGTGCGGAAAAGCGAATCACAGAGGATGAGCCTCGTGACTTTATCTACACGGGCGACCATGCCGTGTATGTCATCTCCAAGAATGCCGCCAACGATGTAATGGAGTATTACAACCAACAGCATGGAATGAAGAATGCAGTGTTCAGATTTCCCACGGTATTTGGCGTAACACCTCACATGTCACTTTTCGTAAATGGTGAGATGAGGAAATCTGGTTTCCAGATCTTCATGGAGAAGGCTGAAAAGGCAGAAGACATTACGGTCTTTGGTAATCCAAAGATGATTCGTGATGTGGGGTACGTAAAGGATATTGCCCACGCGTTCTATCTGGCTATCAAGAGTGAGAATACTTATGGTCTGTACAATATGACAGCCGGTAATGGCGTAACGTTGCAGGAGCAGGCAGAAGTGATGCGTGATGTGTTTGGACCTGCTGATGGCCGCAGAAGTCGTATTCTTTATAATCCGGATGTCAAGAATAATACACCTTCTTATCTTTTCTCTATGGAAAAGGCCAAGAGAGACTTTGGGTTTGAACCTAAGTTCAGGACTTACCGCCAGATGATGGAGGACTTTAAGAAAGATTGGGATGCGAATCTCTACAGAGATTTATTTAAGTATTGAAGATAAACACGAATTGTCGTTAATTGCTCATTAATTCATCAAGAATTTGAGATTTAGAGAATAGTTTTCGAACACGAATTTCACGGATTAAACGAATAAACATGTATAAAAACTTCTTTAAGCGGCTGATAGATTTCATCATTGCCTTGATTGCATTCCCGTTTGTGTTGCTCTTGTGCATCTTTGTGTGGATAGCAATTAAACTGGATGATGGTGGCCCACTGTTCCACATGGCATCACGTATAGGTAAAGAGGGAAGGATATTCAAGATGTTCAAGTTCCGCTCCATGATTGTGAATGCCCCTGATTTAAGAATGGAGGATGGCAGCACCTATAATGCAGAGGATGATCCTCGTGTTACAAAGGTTGGAAGATTCTTGCGCAAAACGAGTTTGGATGAAATACCTCAGTTACTTAATGTGCTGATTGGGGATATGGCTTTGATTGGACCACGTCCTGATTCCGCTTTTTATCTGGAACATTATACTCCAGAGGAGAGGGTTATTCTGACTGTTCGTCCTGGTATTACAGGTTGGAATCAGGCCATTAACCGCAATTCGGTTGGAACTAAAGAAAAGCTTCAGGCTGATATTTATTATGTGGAGCATCTATCCTTCCCGTTTGATTTGAAGGTAATTTGGTTGACAATCAAGACTGTTTTATCTCATAAAGACGTATATCGTGCTTAGCACTATAAAGTTGAGAGTTTAGTGTTGAGAGTTTAGAGTCAGTTTGTAAGTATAAAGTAGAATGGTTTTCATACTATAATGAAGAAACTTATGGTGTTGGCGGCAGGTCTGCTACAGATTCCCGTCATCAAGAAAGCCCGCGAGATGGGCTACTATGTGATTGCCGTTGATGACGACCCCGATGCCCCAGGAATGGTTTTGGCTGATAAAGCTATTGTTCCCGGAGGTCTGATGAATGAGGAAAGGTTGGTGGCAATTGCAAAAGAAGAGCATATAGATGGTGTGATTCATCCATGCTCTGAGGTGGCAATGAACGTGATGGGACGTATCAATGATGAGTTGCATCTGTGTGGAATCTCAAAAGAAATAGCTATCAGAGCTACCAATAAGCACTTGATGCGAGAGGCGTTTGAGGCATATGGAGCGCCAAGCCCGAAGTCTATTCTGACCAAGGATGAGGAGGATGCTTGGAATGTGTTCTGCAACGAGTTTGATACCAATGCAATTCTAAAGCCTTCCCGAAATAGCGGTTCTCGTGGAATAGCTAAAGTGGTCAAAGGAATTTCAAAGGATGAGTTTGTCGCCCTTTACCGTAGGGCATTGGATGAAAGCCGTGACCATCAGGTTCTGATAGAGCAGTTTATTGAAGGCCCTGAATTCTCAGTAGAGGTAATAGTATGGCAGGGAATTCCTCATGTGCTGGCTGTTACTGATAAGAAAACTACGGAAGCTCCATATTTCGTGGAGTTGGGGCATAACCAACCATCGCTTTATCCTGAGGATATACAGCAGAAGCTGAAAGAAGGTGCCATTGCCGGTTGCAAGGCCTTGGGACTTACTAATTGTGCAGCACATTGTGAATTGAAAGTTCAGAATAACGAAGCATACCTGATGGAGATTGGTGCGAGAATGGGTGGTGATTTTATCTCTACTGAACTAACTCATCTGAGTAGTGGTATTGATATGGTAGCTGCAACCATTGATACAGTGTTGGGTGTTGAACCGAATTTGATTTCTATAGAAGAGAAGCATGGAGTCGCAATCCGTTACTTCACTCCAAAGCCTGGTAAAGTAGTTTCTATTGAGAATACAGAGGCATTGAACCGTAACGATGTTTACGATGCTGAAATTTATGTAAAGCCAGGGGATGTGGTTCGTGAAGTGAAGTCCAGTCTGGATAGGTCAGGCCATGTGATCGTAACGGCATTAACAGCTAAAGAGGCCATTACTGCTGCAGAGAGATTAATCGAGGAAGTAAAAATAGTAACTGAATGAGGATATTACAATTAGCAGGGTATTTCTTCCCAGAAAAGGCGGCAAGTATCTATTTGGAAGAGAACCGTTATCAGGCTTTTTCTGATGCGGGTTTCAAAACAATAGTATATGCTGCAAGGTCGCAACGTGGACTGTCGGATGAGGAATATCAGGAGTACAAACACAAGAAACTGGAAATGATGTACGACAATGGTGTTGAGGTACATCGTTTCGCCATGTATCGTGAAGGGAAGAATGCTGTTCTTAGAGCCTTACGTTATTTCTTGATTAGTGGGGTACAGTTTTGGAAAGGCATTTGGACTAAAGACATTGACTTGATCTATGTGGCAAGCACGCCTCCAACACAAGGGGCTTTAGCTGCATTGGTCAAGAAGTTCAAGCGAGTTCCGTTTGTTTATAATCTTCAAGATATCTTTCCTGATTCGTTGGCAGGAACTGATTTGGCCAAGAAGGGTGGACTGCTTTGGAAGATAGGTCGCGTGATAGAGAACTTCACCTATCGCAATGCGGACAAGATTATTGTAATCTCTGAGGACTTCAAGAAAAACATTATGGCAAAGGGAGTTCCAGAAGAGAAAATAGTAGTAGTGTATAACTGGGTTGACCAGAATGCTGTGGTGGATATCCCTCGCGAAGAGAACAAACTATTTGATAAGTATGGGTTAGACCGCTCTAAGTTCTATATCACTTACAATGGCAATATAGGATTGACTCAGAATATGGATATGCTTCTTGAGGTGGCAAAAGCTTTGGAAGCAAATGAGAATATCCAGTTTGTGCTGGTTGGTAATGGTGCTTATTTGGAGCAAGTTCAGCAGATTATCAAGGATAGAAACATTGGAAATGTCACTCTGTTGCCATTCCAACCTTATGAAGATATCTCTCATGTGTTCTCTTTGGGTGATGTGAGTTTGGTTATTTCAAAGCCCGGGGTCGGTGCGAACTCTGTGCCGTCCAAGACTTGGAGTATAATGAGTGCTTCCCGTCCTGTGTTGGCCAACTTTGATGAAAACGAACTGAAAAGCATTGTTGAGAACAACAATTGTGGTATTTTCACAAAGGCTGGTGACAAGGTAGCGTTTACAGATGCAATTCTTAAGCTCTACAATGATAGGGAATTGTGTAAGAAAATGGGTGCGAATGGTCGCAAGTTCGTGATGGAAAACCTAACTAAAGAGGCCGGAACCCAGAAATATGTTGATGTTGTTAAATCATTTGAAAAGTAATATTTGAATTATGAACATGAAACTTAGGAATATACCCTTTTCTCCTCCTGATATGACGGAGAAAGAGGCGGCACTTGTAAGAGAGGCGATTTTGTCTGGTTGGATTACAACCGGCCCTAAAACAAAACAGTTGGAGAAAGAGATTTCAGAGTTTGTACATACGGATAAAACCGTTTGTTTGAACTCTGCTACTGCTGCCATGGAGATGGTGCTTCATCTGCTGGGTGTTGGACCTGGTGATGAAGTCATCGTTCCGGCATATACCTACACGGCAACAGCCTCAGTGGTATGTCACGTTGGTGCTAAGGTGGTAATGGTGGATAGCCAGAAAGACAATGTGGAGATGGATTATGACCAGCTGGCCAATGCCATTACCGAAAAGACCAAGGTGATAGTGCCTGTGGATCTGGGTGGTATTGTGGCCAACTTTGACCGTGTGTTTGAGATTGTAGAGCAGAAGAAGCATCTGTTTAAGCCTAACAATGCTTTGCAGGCAAAAATTGGACGCATCATTGTTTCAGCAGACTGTGCTCACTCCTTTGGCGGTATGCGAAAAGGTAAGATGGCAGGTGAGATTGCTGATTTCAGTTCGTTCTCTTTTCATGCCGTAAAGAATTTCACTACTGCAGAAGGAGGTGCTTTAACCTGGAATCTTCCTTTCGGCAACGAAGAAGTTAAGGTTAACGTTAACGTCAAGGTTGAGGATTACTATCCGACCGTGCCCAAGAAAGAGGGTGAGACCTGGAATGAGTTACTTTACAGATTGTCTCAGCTTTTCTCATTGCATGGCCAGAACAAAGATGCTCTTGCAAAGACGAAGCTTGGAGCTTGGGAGTACGACATCATAGGGCGCTGGTACAAGTGCAACATGACGGACATTATGGCCGCTCTTGGCTTGGTGCAGATGGAGCGTTATAAGGGTATTCTGGAGAGACGTTATGAGATTGTTCGCAGATATGATGAGGCTTTTAAAGATTTGCCTGTGGCAGTCTTGAATCATAAGGATGCAGACCATTGTGGCTCTCATCACCTTTATCTGGTCAGATTGTTAGGCAGAACGCGTGAGGATGCCAATAAGGTGATTGAACAGATGGCAGAGCGAGGTATTGCATGCAATGTTCACTATAAGCCACTTCCTATGATGACAGCATACAAAGCTCTTGGTTTTGACATCAAGAACTATCCTAA
>JAEEGL014332081.1_pt1 | contig 24869 bp, 13 predicted proteins | sample 9134231 | NCBI WGS metagenome assembly JAEEGL01 (sample SAMN16246548, study PRJNA631951) | gut metagenome | biome: gut microbiome; feature: rumen; material: fiber-attached | host: Bos | place: Iran: Karaj | collected 2018-10
CGCCCCCGTATCATGATTGCCAAGATGGGTCAGGACGGTCACGACCGCGGCGCCAAGGTCGTCGCCACCGGCTATGCCGACCTCGGCTTCGACGTCGACATGGGTCCGCTGTTCCAGACTCCCGCCGAGGCCGCCAAGCAGGCCGTCGAGAACGACGTTCATATCTTCGGTGCCAGCTCGCTGGCCGCCGGTCACAAGACCCTGCTGCCGCAGGTGATTGAAGAACTCAAGAAACTGGGTCGCGAGGACATTATGGTCGTCGCCGGCGGTGTCATCCCGCCGCAGGACTATCAGTTCCTCTTCGATGCCGGCGTGGCCGCCGTGTTCGGCCCCGGTACCCCTGTCAGCACCTCGGCCATCCGCATGATGGAGCTGCTCTTCGCCGCCCGTGGTATAGAGTAAACGATGAAACGACTGCTGCCACTCCTCATGGCCCTTGCCGTGGCTTCCACGGCTATGGGCTACAGTTTCAGCCAGACGGCTCCGTCGGGCCAGACCCTCTATTACACCATCACTTCGACCTCCGAGGTCAAGGTGGTTCCGCCTGTGGCGGTGGGATGGATAGGCTACAGCGCGCCGACCGGCCGTCTGACCATCCCTACTGTGGTTCAGAACGGAGGCACCACCTATTCGGTCACCGCCATCGACCGCATGGCATTCAACGAATGCTATGAGTTGACGGCCGTGACCATCCCCGGTAGCGTGGTGGGCATCGCCATGCAAGCCTTCGCCAACGACACCGTGCTCACGTCGGTCACCATGGGGGAGGGGGTGCAACGCATTGACATGATGGCTTTTGCACGATGCTCTTCGCTCGACACCATCGTGCTGCCGTCGACCATTACCCGTATTGCCATATCGGCGTTCGACAATACCGGCTTCGTCAACAACGAGGCCAACTGGCAGGGGCCGATGCTGATTCTCGGCCAGTGGGTCATCAAGGTGGGTAACCTGGTGGAGGGTACGGTCACGATTCCGCACGGCATCGTGGGCTTGGCCAACAGCTCGTTGCTCTATTGCCGCTATATGGATAAGATTGTCCTGCCGTCGACGCTGCGCTATGTGGGCGAGGGTGCCTTCAAGGATTGCTACGAACTCGATACCGTACGCATGCGTTCCTCTAACCCGCCTGCCGTCTCGGACGATTCGTTCGACGGCGTCAGTCCGCTGCCCATCCTGGTTGTGCCGCTGGGTACTTCGTCGATATATGCCGCTGCCGAGGTGTGGTGCGACTTCACGGTTGTCGAAGACTCGTATGTCAGACCAGGCCCACCCATTCCGCCGTTTGGTATCGACGATGTACAGGCGCCGTCGCTTGTCGTGAGTGTGGTTGAAGGGGGCGTGGTGGTTATCGGTGCCGAAGGGCTGGACCTCACGGTGTGTGATGCTGCTGGGCGACAGGTGGCTGCCGTAACCAATGCAATGCACACGCAGTATCTGCCGCTTTCGGCGACGGGTGCCTACGTCGTGATTCCCTCGGTGGGGCCTTCACACAAAATAAGTTATTCGAAGTAGATTGTATCGCTGTCCTCCCCTTGCAGGGTGGAGTCTTTGGCAATATTGTGGAAGCGCTGTATCAGTTGTGTAGCGCTTTCGCTGCTGTTCTTCTCGGGCAGTTCGGGATGCTGGTTGTGCACTATCATCGAGATGATGAGGTAGGCGCCAATGCTGATGAGCACTACGCCTATCCCTTTGTTTACGTAGTTGATGGTACGGGCCGAGATGATGTTCTGTAGCATCGCCGACAGGCGGCACTTCAGGATGCCTACGCCTAGCTCGGTCAGCAAGAGGCTGATGAAGAATATGTAACGTTCGGAGAGGGTGAGGTTGATTTCGGCGGTGACGAACGTGATGATAGAGATCCAGTAGAGCCAAACTGTGGGGTTGAGGAAGTTCAGTGCAAAGCCTTGAACGGCGAGTTCGCGGCCGCGGGGCACGCCTTCGAAGACCAACTTGGTGCCTTCGCGCCGCACAGGTTTGCGCAATAGCGAGATGATGCCGAGCACAATCACCACTGAACCGCCGATCGAAGCCACGTAAGGGTTGTGCAAAATAGCGCTCATGTCGATATTTTTCAGCAATGTCAGCATGAGTCCTACCATCAGGATATCGCTCATGTTGACGCCGACTTCGAACGCTACACCTTTGCGAAATCCGTAGTGTATGCTATTCTGTATCAGCGCAAAGAAGGATGGGCCGATGCTGAAAAACAGCGAAAGGACCAAACCACAGAGTATGCCGATTATTATCTCCAAAGCGTTACTTTTAAAAGTGCAAAGTTACGAAATAAAACTCATAACTCGGAAAAAAACTTTATCCTGCCCCGTTTTCGGCCTGTTTTTTCGTACAACGCAGGGTCATTTTTTTGCCATAAAACAAAGTTTTTTTTGTGGGTTTGTTTTTTCTTCGTATCTTTGCACACTCAATAGGAGTGCGAAAATGAGTCAGATTGATGGTAATATTGTACGCTTTAGCGGTTTGAAATCAGGTGCTTATACATTTGATACGACGCTGGACGACACTGTTCTTCGTGGGTTCCAAAACGAAGAAATCAAGGGCGGAAACGTACATTTTGACATCAAAATGGAGCGGAACGAGAGGATGATTATGTTCACTTTCGCTTTTGAGGGCGAAGTGAAGACGGAATGTGACCGCTGCCTAGGCGATATGACAGTAAAAGTGGAGGGCGAAGAGCACCTTAACGTGCGCTTCAGCGACGAGGAAACCACCGATGAGGAAGACACAGTTATACTGCCAGTGACCGCTAATGAGATTGACTTGACACCGTGGCTGTATGAGTATGTAGCAGTGAGAGTGCCGATACAGCATACGCATCCTGAGGGAGAGTGCGACCCAGAGATGGTGAAATTTATCGTCGAAGAAGAGCAACAACGAACCGACGATTATGTGGATCCCCGATGGGAAGCGCTGAAAGATTTGAAATAATAAACAAAAAACAATAATAATATGCCACATCCAAAACACAGATTCTCGCAGACCCGTACGGCCAAGAGAAGAACGCATGACGCGTTGGAGACAGCGCAGTTGACTACTTGCAGCAACTGCGGAGCTCAAGTTATGTATCACCACGTATGCCCCGAGTGCGGCTACTATCGTGGTAAACTCGCCATCGAAAAAGGTGCCGAGGAGTAATTGATAGAGCTAAAGAACAAGAGAGGGCGTCTCAACCGAGACGCCCTCTTTTATATTACCATGCCGGCGGCGTGGCCGGTGGAGAAAGCTAGCTGAAGATTGTAGCCGCCGGTGTCGGCATCGAGGTCGAGTAGTTCACCTATGATATAGAGACCTGCTATCAGCTTGGACTCCATGGTCTTGGGATTCACTTCGTTGAGGGCCACACCACCTTGGGTGACGATGGCTTCGTTCCAGTCGTGTGTGCCGATGATGGTGAATGGTACCGCCTTGAGCCAACGGCCGAGACGACGCCGCTCTTCGCCGGTAATCTGGTGGAGCCGTTTGTAATATTCTATATGTAATTGCTTTAGCGCCAGCGGTATCAGCTCGGCTGGCAGCCAAAGACGCAGTGCGTCGTTGAAGATACGGGTGCCGTTGGCGGCCAGGTCGGCTTGCAGCCTACGGTCGAGCTGGTCGGGTGTGAGGCCGGGTTTGAGGTCGAGGACGGCGGTATATTTTACCGTTTGGGTGCCTGAGTTGAGCAGACGGCTGGCCACTCGGCTGGCACTGAGTGTGATAGGGCCGGCAAGGCCGTCGTCGACAAAGGTCATTTCGCCCACCATGGAGCGGAAGAGCGGCTTCTGTCCGTCGAGGATTGACAGTTGAACGTTTTTGAGTTGGAAGCCGACGAGTTCCTCTGGAATCTGCTCCTCGCATTTCAGAGGCACGAGGGCGGGCACGGGTTCTACGACGGTGTGGCCGAGTTCTTTGGCAATCCGGAATCCAGCACCGGTTGAACCTGTGGTGGGGTAGGAGAGCCCTCCGGTAGCCAGCACGATGTGGCGGCACGTGATGCGCTCGCCACGTTCCAGTATGACGGCAGTGGTTTGGTTCTCAAATGTCTCGACCGATTTGACGGTGGCGTTCTTACGGATGGTGACGTTGTCGCGGCCCTCCAGGTCGTTGACAAGCGCCAGGAAGATATCCAACGCTTTGCCGCTGGCAGGATAGACGCGGTTGCCGCGTTCCACCGTCAGCGCTACGCCCCGCTGCTCGAAGAACTCCATGAGCTCTTGGTTGAAGAAGCGTCCGTAGGCGTTGCGTATCCAGCGGCTGTCGCTGCCGATATGTGGCAGTGTGTCGCGTAAAGTATTGGTGTTTGTGAGGTTACATCGCCCTTTGCCGGTGATGCGAAGTTTGCGTCCCGCCTGGTCCATCTTCTCGAGCAGCAGCACGTTTCGGCCGCGCTCGGCGGCGGTGACGGCCGCCATCAAACCGGCGGCTCCAGCCCCCACTATGACGACATCGTACACGGTGTCAGACTTTTGCAGCTACGTTGATGTAGTCCTCGGGATGGATGCAGAGCACCGGAATTTGCGACTTGTGGACCACCTGCTGTGCGTTGGTGCCGAGGAAGAACTGCGAGATGACACGGTCTTGCTCGGTATTGATAATCACCAGGTCGGCCTTGATTTCGTCGGCGTAGCGCAACACTGTGTCGCTATAGGTGGAGTAGGTGCGGATTTCGAAATGGTAGGGGATGCCTTCACGCTCCAGATAGTCAATGCTTTGGCCGATATAGGTGCGAAGGGCCGACTCCTCTTCCTTGAGGTCGAGCAGGCCGAGGATGTGCACCGTGGAGCCGAAGATGCGAGCCATGGCAGCTGCCGGCGGCACTTTCTGGCGCGAATTGGAGTTGACGCGGATGGGTACCACAATGCGTTCCAGGCGTTTATGGAAATCATAGCCTTGGCGCATGGTCAGCACTGGACAGGGCGAATCCTGCACGATGCGCACGGCCTGGCTGCCCACAAAGAATTTCTCGAAGCCGGAGGCGCCGTTGGTGCCGATGACAATCATCGGGGCCAACTCGCGACGTGCGGCGTCGGCGATGGCAGTCGACACCTTTCCGTTCAAAATCTCGCATTGGATAGTTCCTGCTTCCAGCAGGGGAGAGTATTTGTCACACAGCGACTTCATCTTGTCTTGGGCCAGGTTGGTGAGCATGTCGAGTTGTTCGCCGGTGAAGAGCATCTTCTCACGACGCACCCATACCAGCTTGATGCCACAACGCATACGGTTGGCGATGTCAACTGCCAGTTCGAGAGCAACATACGAGCCTTCCGAGAAGTCGGTGCCTACTATCAGTGATTTCATGACGTTGATTGCTTTGATAATTAGTTTCATAACGACTCAACCCTTTATTTATTGTTACGCGCGCCTAATTTTTTTAAAATAATTTGGTCATGTCCGCTATCTTTTGTAATTTTGCCGCATGAATGACAATCTTGACAGCCGCAGTATCTCTGTGCAGGAGAGGGATATAGAGAGAGCCTTGCGGCCCTCGGGTTTCGATAGTTTCGCCGGCCAACATCAAGTGGTAGAAAACCTCAAGGTCTTTGTCAAGGCCGCCCGTGAGCGCCAGGAACCTCTCGACCATGTGCTGCTCTACGGCCCCCCAGGTCTCGGCAAGACTACCCTCAGCAACATCATTGCCAACGAGTTGGGTGTCGGAATCAAAACCACTTCGGGCCCCGTGCTCGACAAGCCGGGCGATTTGGCTGGTTTGCTCACCTCGCTGCAGCCCAACGATGTGCTTTTCATCGACGAGATCCACCGCCTCTCGCCTGTGGTCGAAGAGTATCTCTACTCGGCTATGGAAGACTTCCGTATCGACATCATGATTGAAAGCGGCCCCGCCGCCCGTTCGGTGCAGCTCAACCTCAAGCCCTTCACCCTCATCGGTGCCACCACCCGCAGCGGCATGCTGACGGCTCCCCTGCGTGCCCGATTTGGTATCAACTGCCGGTTGGAATACTATGATTCCGAAACACTTACCAAGATTGTCAACCGCTCGGCACGCCTACTCGATGTGAAGATTACCTCCGAAAGCGCCATCGAGATTGCACGTCGCTCGCGCGGCACTCCCCGTATTGCCAACCGTCTGCTGCGCCGAGTGCGCGATTTCGCGCAAGTGAAAGGCGACGGTACCATCACCCTCGACATTGCCCGCTATGCCCTTCAGGCGCTAAACGTCGACCGCAACGGTTTGGACGACATGGATATACGTATCCTTACCACCATTATCGACAAGTTCAAGGGTGGCCCTGTGGGCATCAATACCATCGCCACGGCGGTGGGCGAGGACGCCGGCACGGTGGAGGAGGTCTACGAACCCTACCTCATCCAGGAAGGCTACCTTATGCGAACCCCCCGAGGCCGTGAAGCCACGATGCTCGCCTACCAGCATCTTGGCAAGCTGAAAACCAACGGCAACCAGCAAGAGCTGTTTTAATCAACAAAACCCAATTGGAGTTTTGTTAAATAAATCGTGCGCGATTTGTTTGTCACGATGGCGTTTCTGCGTCGTGATATCACCGACTTTTGTCCGACTTTTGTCCGACTGCCGTCGGAGCGCAGTCGGACCATCCTCGGACTTGAGTCGGAGTTGTTACGGAGATGAGGACATTTCTGGACTGATTATTAGTGATTTAGTATCCTTGTAATACTGTAAGTGTACTGATTATCAGTTATTTGTGGTTGTTTTGTGCTTTTGTTGGTGTCCTTTCGTACTTTTGATGATTGAGGAGTTGGATGATGGGGAGGGTGGGTTTGGCGGTTGTGAAAAAGTGTTAATATATCGTGCGCGATATAATTTAGGGCGGTGTTATTTCAAGATGAAGTGTCCGTTCCGTTGCTGCCGATAACGGCAGCAATAAGGTCGATATCATGGCCTTCCCACAAATGGTTTGTTTTCAATGTTGCCGCCTCGTCCGGAAGGTGGCGATGTCATTTTATTTTGCCGATTGAAAAAATGTTCGTATCTTTGCATTTTATTTTTGTAGCTATGCAAACACTGATTAAGAATATCAAGGAGCTGGTGGGGGTGGAAAGTGCCCCGAAGCTCCGCAAGCAAGGCCGTGAGATGGCCGAGCTAGAGACCGTCAAGGATGCCTATCTCCTTGTCGAGGAGGGAAAAATCAAGAAATATGGCGCGATGAGCGAGTGGGAGGCCGAAAGTGGAAAGTGGAAAGTGGAGAGGGAGGTCGATGCCACCGGAAGGTTGGTCTTCCCGAGTTTCTGCGACTCGCACACGCACATCGTCTACGCTAACTCGCGTGAGCATGAGTTTGTCGACAAGATACGCGGCCTCAGCTATGAGGAAATCGCCAAAAGGGGAGGAGGTATCCTCAACTCGGCGAAAGCCACCGCTGCCGCCTCGGAGGACGAACTTTTCGATATGGCCAAGCAGCGTCTCGACGAGCTGATGCACATGGGCACCGGCGCCATCGAGATAAAGAGCGGCTACGGCCTTTCGACCGAGAGCGAGCTGAAGCTTCTGCGTGTTATCCGTCGCCTGAAAGAGACCTCGCCCCTGACCATCAAGTCGAACTTTCTCGGGGCGCACGGCATCCCGATGGAGTATCGCGGGCATCAGGAGGACTATGTCGACCTGGTTATCAACGAGATGATACCGCGTGTGGCGGCTGAAGGATTGGCCGACTTTATCGACGTGTTCTGCGACCAGGGTTTCTTTACCGTTACCGACACTGAGCGTATCCTGACGGCTGGAATAAAATACGGTATGCGGCCGAAGATACATGCCAACGAGATGGCTGTCTCGGGCGGCGTGCAGGTGGGCGTGAAATACAATGCCATCTCGGTCGACCACCTTGAGCAGATGGGCGACGCCGAAATCGAGTGCCTGAAAGGTACCGACACGATGCCTACGGTGCTGCCGGGCTGCGCCTTCTTCCTCAACCTGCCCCTTTCGCCGGCACGTAAGATGATTGAAGCGGGCCTGCCGGTGGCCATGGCGTCAGACTACAACCCCGGCACCTCGCCGTCGGGCAACATGCAGCTTGTCCTCTCGATGGCCTGCATCCGCTACCGCCTCACCCCCGAGGAGGCCTTGAACGCCACCACCCTCAACACTGCCTACGCCATGGGCGTCAGCAACGAAGTGGGTTCCATCGCCGTGGGGAAGAAGGCAAACTTCTACATTACCAAGCCGATACCGAGCTATGAGTACATGCCCTACGCCTATGGCGAAAACAAGGTGGAGCGCACCTTCCTCAACGGTGTGGAGGTGTAAGGTTTATCGGTTAAAGGTTAAAGGTTAATGATTGTTGGATAAAGATTAAGGCTAGTGATTAAGGCGGAAAAAATCAACAAGAGCTACGGGTCGTTGCATGTGCTGCGCGATGTGAGTCTGACCATCGGCGAGGCCGAAGTGGTCAGTATAGTGGGTGCCAGCGGGGCAGGGAAGACTACCCTGCTGCAGATTTTGGGCACTCTTGACCGTGCCGACAGCGGAAGCATCGTGTATGGCGATGTGGATGTCACCCGACTGAAAGAAAGAGAGTTGGCTCGCTTCCGGAACAGCAAGATAGGCTTTGTCTTTCAAGCCCATCACCTGCTGCCAGAGTTTACGGCCGAGGAGAATGTGATGATTCCTGCGCTGATACGCGGCGACGCCACCTCGGCAGCGCGGAAACGTGCCCGTGAGTTGCTGGAAATGATGAAGTTGACAGACCGGTTGACGCACAAGCCCGCGGCTCTCAGCGGTGGCGAACAGCAGCGTGTGGCGGTGGCGCGGGCCTTGATGAACAGCCCTATGGTGGTGCTGGCCGACGAGCCCAGCGGCAACCTCGACTCGCAGCATGCCCGCGAACTTCACGAGCTCTTCTTTACTCTCCGCAACGAGCTGAGGCAGAGTTTTGTAATTGTTACCCATAACGAGGATTTGGCCGCCATGGCCGACCGAAAAATCACTATCAAAGATGGAAAAAACGAATAGCAAACAACAGATTGTGTATGGCCTTCGGCCTGTGATAGAAGCGCTTGCCAGCGGCCAGCAGGTCGAGCGGGTGCTCATCCAGAACGGCCTCAACTCGTCGCTGATGGGAGAACTGCGTACACGGCTGAAAGACAATGGCGTCCCGTTCCAGTATGTGCCTGTCGAGAAGCTCAACAAGATGACAACGGGCAACCATCAGGGAGTGGTGGCCACCATTGCCGCGGTGAAGTATCACAGTTTTGTTGAAATCATTGAAAACCAAGAAGAAAATGGGCTGTATCTCCTCCTCGACCATGTGACCGATGTGCGCAATGTGGGGGCTATTGCCCGCACGGCCGAGTGCACAGGAGTCGATGCTTTGGTGTTGCCTGACCGAGGGAGTGCGGCCATCAACGAAGATGCCATCAAGACTTCGAGCGGTGCCTTGTTGCGGTTGCCGATATGTCGCGAGCCCAACATGAAGACGGTTGTTAATTTGGCAAAACAATGTGGTATCCAGGTGGTTGCCGCCACCGAAAAGGGGGCGACCCACTACCGTGATGTCGACTTTACGAAACCCACCCTGCTTATTATGGGTAACGAGGAGACGGGTATCAGTCCCGAACTGCTGAAGCTCAGCGATGTGCGTGCCTGCTTGCCCATCGTGGGCGAGGTGGCGTCATTGAATGTCAGCGTTGCCGCCGGCGTGATGATGTACGAGGCTCTCGAACAGCGCCGCCGCAGTTGATTCACCATTGCCGTTGGTCCGACAGCAGTCGAACCATAGTTGGCGCCGAGTCGGAACAACCCCGGAGTAACCTTTGTGTTGCGCCGGGGATTTTTTTTTTCGATGGATGTAATTTTTGCCGTCTTTATTTCGCTGTTATAGTAGGAACAAAGGAAGTTTAAAGACGGAAATACGGAAGGAGGCTGGGTGTTAAAATGGGTTAATTTTTTATTTTTATTATAAATATTTTTATCATGTGCGAAAAAAAATGTATCTTTGTGCTGGTATTTTAGCGTCCAAAAAGGGCGTAAAATGCGTGTGTTTTTTGTGTAAAATATTGATATATAGAAAAAAATAGAAACAATCATATGAAGACAAAGTATTTGCTATTAGGAGCAATTTTTGCTATTTCGAGCCTCGTGGCGCATGGCCAGATGTTCGAAATGTACTATCAAGGCTTCGAAGCGGGCGAGACCGTCAACTACAGCGGCACGCCGACCGGTTATGTCCGTTACTCGACGCCCATCCACATGGGCGGCAACCGTTCGGTCAAGTTGGTGCAGAGTACGACCGACGAGGTTGAGTTGATACTCGACACGTTGGACTTCACGACCAACACCACGCTGCGTTACATCGCGTTGCGCTTCGACCACATCTGTCGTATCATGCCCAACCCGGACGGTGAGAACTACATGGCCAAGCTCTACTACAAACGCGCCAACCAGACGACGTGGTCGGAGATGACCGGACAGGAGTATAACCGTACGGGTGACAGCTTTTCGCCTAACTTTGAGTATTCTTCGGCTTTCACCGAGAACTCGTATGGTGACGACTGGTGGCACGATAATGTGCCTTCGGTGTCGAACGACCAGTGGCGCAGCGAGCGTTTCGACCTCGACAACGTGATGACCTCGAGTGTGCCTACCAACGAGCGCAAGCTGCTGATCAAGTTTGTGCTGCGTCATCGTGCGACCAACCATACTACCCCGCTCGATACGGTCAATATGGCGTGGTGGATTGATAACATCCGTGTCACCGCCAGCTCGGAGCGTATGCTCACTCCGCGCATCACCATGACCGACTACCCCTACATGGAGTTCTATCCCAACTCCCGTGGTGCCCATATCTCGTTGAAAGCCACGACCAATGTGGCGGCTGGTATTAATCCCGACTCGGTCTACCTCTTCTATACCATCGGCAGCGACCTTGCCACCCATCACCGTTTGGCGATGACTCCGGTGACTGGTTCGGCCAACGAATACGAATGCCGTATTCCGTTCTGTGGCTACGACACCTTGATGCGTTTCTACTGCGTGGCACGCGACGCTACGAGCAATGCCAACATGGTTACCTTCCCCCGGACCGACGATACATGGGTCGAATATCGGGCTGTGCGTGGTCCCACCGAGCAGCCGGGTATTCAGACACCTGGGTTTGTGGGTGTCGTGAGTCCGACAGCGGCCAGCTTCCCCTTCCCCGCGGAGGCCGACCTTAAGTGCGAGTTTGTCTACGATTCAGCCCTGATGGTCGACGCCGGCTATGGCCCCGGCGGTATTACGGCCATGCGTTTCACAGTGGGTACCAACATCAACACCCCCCGCACCTATCCTCGTTTCCAGATTAAAATGAGAAACGTCCCGGGCGACTATCATGTCGACCTGATTGACTACAATGACTATTACTTCACCTCGGACGTGATGAGTGTGGTCTACGATTCGGTACTCAATATTCCTGTTCTTTCCGCCGGTTTGGACTTCACCATCAACCTGCAGGATACCTTTTACTATACAGGTCAGGGTGTTGTGGTGCAGATCACCCACGACTGCAACACCGACTTCTCTACCTATGCCGGCATGAAGATGATCAGCACCCCCGAGACGTTGATGTCGATTTTCACCGACGGACTCGAGGCTGCTTTCGGTTTCAATCCCTTCACCAGTACGGCCGAAGACTTCATACTGACACATGTCGGTGCACAGACCCGTCCTGCCGTAGTCTTCACCGAGCATAAACTGATACCCTTGCGACACGATGTGGGTATCAGTCAGTTGATTGACCCCAACTTTACTGTTCCTATGACGAACCGTCCGGGCAGTCTGACCGTCAAGCTTGAGAACTTCGGTACCGACCCCGTGAATGCGGTGCGCATATCATATCTTATCGACGACGACTTGACCGGCTATTTCGACTGGACTGGCAACCTGCCGGGCGGGGAAAATGTCAACGTTGTCATCTCTAACTCCATCAATATACCTGCAGGCTTCCACACTCTCTGCGTGTGGGTGGAGGACACGGTTACTGCCGGTGGCGTCCAGTATCGCGACCACGAACCCTATAACGACACGAGCTGCACGCAGTTTGTCGTCTGCGACGGTCCGATGGGTGGCATAAAGACGATTGGCGGTCCCTCGGCCAACTTCAACACGATAGAGGAGTTCCTGTTCTCGGTGAGCCGCTGCGGTATCAACGACTCGCTGATTGTGCGTCTTGCCCCGGGTGCTTACCCTTCGTTCACCATGCCTGTCGTCCCGGGTCTTACTGCAGAACATTACATCGTCTTCGAGCCGACGGGTAACAACCGTGCCGTGCTCTTTGCCGAAGACACGGCTCAACATTCCATCGTCAACCTTGAGTCGGTGTCTCACATGTATTTCCGTAATATCGACTTTGTGCGTCGCGACGGGGCCATCACCGATATGGTTACTTTGGGTATCAATACCACCGACTGTCACTTCAAGGGCTGCGCCTTCCTCGACAGCCTGGCCAATGCGCCGACGTCGATGCGTATCAACGCCTATATCAACACGGGCTATGCCAACAACATTGAGGTCGACAGCTGTACCTTCATCGGCGGCAATATCGGAATCGATGTCAAGGGTGTGGCTCCCGACGGCCACTCGTCCGGCATTGCAATTCGTAAGTGCCTCTTCAACGACCAGTTCACCAGTGCCATCAAGGTCGAGTACATGGATAACGTATCCATTGTCGACAACGAGATATACGATGTGATGAGCAACTCGGGTTCGGTGGTGCAGCTGAATGGCTGCGAAGGCGCTACCAGTGTGGAACGCAACAAGATATACACCTCGCATGGTGCCAGCGGCCTGGCCGTCAACGATGTCAACGGTACATCGACCAACCATATCCTCATTGCCAACAACATGATTGTCTGCGAGGACGATGGCAGCGCCAACTTGCTGCGTACGCCTTTCAATATCATCATGACCAACTATGTCGACGTGGTGTTCAACTCGGTCAAGATGGTGGCACCCGAACGCACCAACGTGGCTGCGGCCACCTTTGGCGGCGGCGGCATCAACAACAGCCGTTTCATCAACAATATTGTTGCTTCGCTTTCGACGACCAACTACGCTCTCGGTTACCTGCCCACCACGGGCGAGGGTAACGAGGTGTCGCACAACGTTTACTACTCCAACGGATATGTCCTCAACCGCCGTGGTACATCGTCATATACCACGTTGGCCGCATGGGTGGCCGCCATGCCTGACGACACGCTGTCGATTTCGGTCAACCCCAACTTCCTCAATGGTAGTTTGGTCGACTTGCGTACCTACAACCGCGCCATCAAGGGTGTGGCACTCCCGCTGACCACGGTGACGACTGACCTCTATGGTGCGAGCCGTGGCGATAGCATCACCTGCCCGGGTGCCTTCGAGTTCACGTCGTTGCCTTACGACTTCGAACCCGAAGCACTGCTCAACCCGTCGGCCGACAACTGCGCCATGCCTAGTCAGGTCGAGCTGGTAGTGCTTATGCGCAACACCGGTATCAATCCGTTCGACTCCACATGCACGGCCCCGCTTACGTTGTACTACAAGGTGAACAATAACGCGGTGCACAGCTTCAACATCACTCGCACAGTCCCTGCTGAGGATACTGCCATCATCCACACCGGTGCTATGCTCAGCCTGCCGCCGTCGGGTATCAACGACGCGGTTTATACCATCCGTGTTTGGAACACGTATGCCGATGACCCCAACAAGACCAACGACACCAACGTCTTCACGGTTGTCAGCCGTTACCATCCTGCTGCTCCTGGCGATGATAGTGTGTTTGTGGACTATTCCGAGACGGCTACCATTACACCGACAGTGGGCATCAATAGTTGGAGTGTCTATGCTCCGGCTAGCGCTCCCAAACCCAAGTCGCAGATTTATTGGTATATGGATTCGACCGATACTGAACCCTTCTATGTGGGTCCGTCCTACACCACCGCTCCGGTGATTGACGAGGGCTACTACTACATCCGTCAGCGTCGTTCGTTGCCTATCGTGCGTATCACTCAGATAGAAATACGTCATAACAATTTCGCCGCAGGTGTCACCAATCCTATGCCCTATTGGATGATGGATGCCCGTAAGATTGCCATCCAGATTACCAACATCGGTGATGCTCCGGCCCACCTGGAAGGGGATACCATCATGTCGGTATCGCCCACTTCGGGTATCAACAACAAAAAGTACACCCTCCCCAACGTAACCCTTGCGCCGGGCAAGTCGTTGGTGCTCCAATTCGTGAACAATGGTGTCAGTGACAGTTCGCTCACCCTTCGTACAGGTATCACCAGCAACTATAGCTGGAACTCGAATGTGGCCTTTATCTATAAGCATAACGGTGCCATCGAGGATGCCATTCCCATCAACACCATATTAAGCACTCCGGCGTGGACAAACCAGTCGGTCCCCAGTTATGTGTGGAATGGCGAATCGTTGATGTTTGCTGACAGTACTGCCGGTATCATTCGTACGGGCTTCGCGGGTAACATCAGCGACTGGGAACTCTCTACGGCCGCCAATCCGATGAGCATTGACAAGGTTAACTCGTCGTGGATTAAGTATGTTGATAATGGTTGCGAGGGCGATATGGCTCGCATTGCCGTAAGACTTAACGAGCAGCCTTCGGTCGACCTCGAAGTAAGTGAGGTTATACTACCTTCAAATAGCTGTTATCTGACCGCTAATGAAGATGTTTCGGTCTTCTTGCGTAACTATGGTATCGATTCTGTGAATAACGTGGTGCTTCACTATAGTGCTGGTGCCGACACAGTGACCGATACGATTATGGGTGCCCTTGTTCCCCACGGCGACACAACCTATACTTTCAATACCAAGCTCAACCTCTTCTTCCCGCACGACACGACGCTTACCGTCAAGGTATGGGTCGACTCGGTGAGTGGTGATCCGGTGATTCTCAACGATACCAACGAGGCAGTGATTACGGCCATGTTCACCCCTGGGATGCCCGATACTATTGCCGACCGTGTGGTGCCTTATGCCACCCGTGACACAATATCCGTTGCCGTTGTGCCTGGTGTTGTGCCGGTATGGTACGACTACAACCTCAATCCTGTCGACACGGGTTATACCCATATCACAGAGCTGCTGTATGCTGTCGGCACACGTGGTATGGCCTATATGGCGGCGAATTCTTCAACCGCCCAGGTAGGCACGGGACTTAACACCAATGCCAACACGGCATATCCTTCGCCTTATCAACCCTCTTCCAAGTTTGTCAAGCAGCAGTATATCTACAGTGCTTCTGAATTGACTGCGGCTGGTGTGCTGCCTGGCTATATTGCATCCCTCTCGTTCTATCTTGAGAGTATGCTTGGTGGCGTAACATCAATCAGCTTCCGTGACTACAACATTGCTGTGGGGCTGGTGGAAGATACCATCTTTGCCACTACAGCATCGTGGAAGGATGCCGCAACCGTAATATTCCATCAAGATACCTTTACACTCTATCAGAGCCAGCAGGGCGGATGGGTAGACCACGCTATCATCCCCTTCGTCTGGGATGGCGTTTCTTCGATAGTGGTCCAGGTCTCGTACGAAATGGATGCTGCTATTACGACGGGTGTGAAAACTCGTTACACGGCCAAGCCGAATACCACGCTGCATAAGAATGCCAACGCGGCGCTTGCCCCGTCGACGATAGGCTTTATCGGTGTCGGTACCAAAGGTAACAACCGCCCCAATATCCAATTTGCCTCTACAGTTTATGGTTGCTTGGGCCCGATGACCACCTTCAACGTCGACCTATCCAATATGCCTGCATACGATGCCGCTATGGCATGGGCTATTGATTTTGATACCATAGTCTACACTTCGTGCGACACTATCGACTTCCCGGTAGAGATTCGTAACCAAGGTAGTCTTGACATTGATAGCTTGACGATTTATTACTACCTCGACAATCAGCAAGTCGACTCCACTATTATCAACGACACACTTGGTGCCGGTTTGTCTTATGTCAGGACATTCCTCAGCACCTCACTCGCTCCCGGCCGTCATGTCATCACTGCCGTCGTTAATACCTATGGCGACAGTATTGCTAGCAACGATACCGTCCAAAGCATGATTACGGTCCGCTTCTGCGGAGGTGTCTATACGATTGGTTCTGGTAGCGGTTATGATTATCAGACCTTCGGCGCTGCGGTCGACACCCTTAATCAGGTGGGTATTCTTGGCCCTGTGACTTTCAATGTGGCAGGGGGTGTCTACAATGAGCAGGTGGTGTTGAATTATGTAAACGGTTCTTCTCCGACCAACCTTCTCAGCTTCATCGGTCTCACCGATAGCGTTTACCTCACGGCTTCCACCAGCCAGACGGCCAACTATGTGATGAATATCGACGGCGCTTCGAATGTTCGACTGTACAACATCAAGATGGTTGCACGGCCAGTTCAGAACAATGTCAACTATGCGAATGTCCTGGTGATGGCTAACGATAGCAACATCAGCATAGAGAATAGTTACTTCAAGGTCAAGGGAACGATTATCAATACCAATGCCTCCTGTATTGTGTTGCAGGGGAATGTGGCCGCCTTGTCTATCACCGGTTCGGTAACAGACAGTGGCTATTTTGCCATCAAGACAACTGGGTTGGTTAATAATTACTCCAATTTCCACTTCACCAATAATACCTTCCGTAACTTCTCCTCGGGTGGTATCAATATCCGTGGCATCAACCTGTTCAACTTCACACATAACGAAATACGCTCAGGCAATTCGGCCGATAACCGAGGATTGATAGGACTCTATATAGCAGAGACTACCGATAGCGTGGTCATCCAGAAGAACAAAATCTATCTTGTCGACGAGCGTAAGGGCGCCAAGCGTGGCATCCAACTGGAGAATGTCCTGGGTACCAGTATCAACCCGGTTTTGGTGTTCAATAATATGATCAGCACCTCTGGAAGCGATTCGAAGGGCCTCACACCCGCCAAATCGGCCGGTATCTGGATCGACTCCTCGAGCTCGTACATTAATGTATATTATAACTCGGTGCGAGTACGTGGCGCCAATATCAGCACTGCAGCCAACAATGATATCTCCTATGGTTTCTGGTGCGGCAACACTCCTAGCAACATCCAGGTGATGAATAATATCTTCGCCAACTTCGGTTACGGATACGCTTACTATGTTTCCGAACTGAACACGGTTACCCTCTCTAATTATAATGCTTACTATGCCAACAACACCAAGACACTTGCATGGAAGCTGACCGACTTCTCCACCTTGGCCCAAATGCAGAACCAGAATAGCGATGACGCCAATTCGTACTTCGAGGAACCATACTTCATTGGTAACACCGACCTGCATTTGACGATGACCAACTTCGCCACCAAGGCGCAGTATAATACCGATGTTCCCGATGATATCGACGGAAACCAACGTCCTCAGATTCCTGCCCCCACCATTGGTGCCCATGAGAAAGACCGTCTGCCCCACGATATGGCAGTGGTTCGCATCCACAACCCGCAGATGCCGGTCAATATCAATGAACCCCTCAACATCGAGTCCGATTCGATACTGGTCGAGGCATCGTTCCACAACAATGGTCTTTCGAACGAGACCAACGTTACATGGTACGCCGAGGTCGTAGGTTATGAAAGTCAAACCCGTTCGCCGATTAAATCTCTCGGCAACTTTGCACCTGCACAGATGAAACGTGATTCTGTGCGTATTCCGGCGTTCTTGGGCCTCACTGACACACAGTACATCCATGTGGTGGTTGTTGCCAATGGCGATGCCTCTCCTGCCGATAACGAAAAGACGGAGATGTTCTACTTGGCACCGGCATTCAACCTGGCTGCCACTAAGGTTGAGGTATCCAACGATTATGTGCCCGCAGGCTGTCGTATGAACAACGCCTCGATTCGCATCACCCTGAAGAACGACGGTAGCAAGCCATTCCCTGCCGGCAGTAGCATCAAGATTGGCTACCACACCGAGATTACGCAGCCGGCCAACACAGTTATTCCTACGCTGCCAGATACGGTTGAGCAGATGGTCACCCTCACCAATATCCTGCCCATCGGTTCCACCGTCTTCTTCGACTTCACACAACCTGCCAACCTCTACCCAACTGGCACCTATACCGACATCAAGGTTAGGGTCAAAGGTTGGTGCAACTACCTGTATGACGTTCACCCCAACAACGATAGTACGGGTATGCAGACCAGTCAGTCGCCCATTGTGGACTCTTACTTCACTCCGGCACCGCCCGATGGCCATGACACCACGCTGGCTTATGGTACTTGGGGCGAGGTCACTGCCGAGCAGGAGAACCTGCGACCCATCCGTTGGTTCCGCGATTCCACCGCGACCCACTTCTATACCGGTAGCAACTACAACCTTTCGTGCCGCTGGTCCAACACACCCCAGTACTTCCACGACAGTGTCTACTACCTCAACTGCTTGAGCGCTGTGCACAATTGCCCCAGCTACTACTCGCCGGTCACCGTGTCGGTGGCAGCGCGTAAAGCACGCGATATGGCCATGGAGGCCATCCTGGCACCGCTCGGCAGCCGTGTCTATATGCAGAACGACACCGTCCGTGTCCGTGTCGCCAACTATGGTACCACACCCCAAAGCAACATCCCCATCGTGTATGAGTTCAAGCAAGGCAATAATGTACTCCAGTCGGTTCGCGATACCATCTGGACCGCTGTTGCCCCAGGCGACACCCATATTCATACGTTTGCCACCTTGCTCAATGTCCCCTCGACCCTTACGGCCGCCACTTACACGGTCAGCGTATGGACCGATCTGACCAACGACGCAACACGCCGTAACGATACCATCCGTATCCCGACCACCATCGCCTCGTTGCCACAAACACTCTATAACAACTTCTCCGGCAATATTCCCAGCGCTGAAAACACCAGGTTTGATATTACGCGAGTCTCGTTCAATGGCATCGACTTTAACATCCCGCCGCTCAACCGCTCCTACACCAACCTTGCCGACTTTAGCAACCCCGACTACCCGGTACTCCATGTGAAGCGCGGTACCTCTGACTCTATCTTTGTCGACATCACCGAGCTGAACTACGACCCGACAGCAGATCACTTCCGTTGCCGTGCCACGGTTGCAATCGATTACGACCGAAGCGGTATCTTTGGTGACAATAACTCGTGCAACGAGCTTATTGCCGATGGATCCGTCTTCTACAGCGACTCTACCTTCGCCACCCTTATCACCATTCCCGAGTGCGCTTCCTATGGTTATATGCGCATGCGTGTGAAGGTGATGGACTATGCCGAAGCATCCACAGAGGGTCATATCATCGACTTCTTGCTCTTTGTTGATGAAAGTGGTCCGGTTCAGGATATCGGAGTCACCCAGATTGTCGCTCCTCGCAGCCCGATCATTCGTGACGACCTTCCTGTGACAATCTCCTTCCGCGTCATCAACCGTGGTGAGGCGCCTGTCACTTCGGCCGACTTCCACTACCTCATCAGCAACGACCAGATTTCTACGGGCGTGGTCAACTGGACGGGCAGCATCGCCCCGGGTACCAGCACCGTCGTCAGCTTGCCGCCGTACGTCTTCCCGAAGGGTACCTCGTCGGTCGCCATCTGGCATAACACCATAGGCGACGAAGATTCCTCCAATGACTCCATCTTCACCGAGTATCATAACTTCTACATGACGCAACCTACCTTCCTCGATAGCTTCGACATCGACGACAACTGGTACGCTCCTCGTGGCTTCAACGAATATACACGCAACTTCTGGCAGCGCGGTATGCCCAACAAGGCACGTCTCGACACCACCTACTCGGGAGAGTATGCCTGGGTCACCGACCTCAACAATACTATTGTTACAGGCTTGCGAGGCAGCGTGAGTTACCTCTACAGCCCCATCATCAACATCGCGCAGATCCGTACCGACACCCTCTCGTTCCGTCTCCGCCGCAACCTTACCGCGGGTAGCTCTCTCCATGTTGAGTACTATAACTATGCGCGCAAGTGGATCCGTCTGGAGGACGACTCGTGTTTGACCTGGTACAACGACATCGATAATCACTGCTTCACCGGCACAACCTCCAATAGCGAGAGCTATACCCGCGTGGCCATCTCTACCCGCTACATGAACAGCGACTTCCAGGAGAAAGCCCAGTTCAGGTTGGTCTATAGCACTCCTGTCGGTTTTGGTACCTCATCCTCTTACGGCGAAGGTTGCGCCGTCGACAACTTCCGCGTGGGCCGTGCTCCGCGTGGCGTCGACGCCGGTGTGGTCGACATCACCAAGCCCGAGGCGCCGCAATACGGTAATACCATATTCCCCGAGGTGGTGGTCAAGAACTACGGTACCGACACCCTGCGCTTCATCCGCGTGGGATACACCCACTTCAGCAACTACCTGCCGAAGGAAGAGGACTTCGAGTGCGCCATCGGACCGAACTGTACCGACACCTTCCAGCTGCACAACTCCTTCGTTATCACCAACCAGTATCCCGACTCGTTCTACATCAATGCATTCACCATCCGAGCCGACGATATCTACATGGATAACGACACCACCGACAAGATGTTCTATCTCTTGCCTCTCGACCGTGATATCGTTGCCGATTCAATCATTTCGCCGCTCAGGAATGTCGTGGCCGGTGATACGGCGGTCAACGTCACCTTCCGCATCCGCAACGGTGGCTTCACTGAGATATCCAGCGCAACGGTCTCTTACATTATTAATAATCTGACCCGCGTCGACGAGACTATCGACTTCGAGGAACTGCTTGGGCGACCTCTGCAGTCACTCGAATACTACAACTACACCTTCCATCAGAAGATACATGCGCCCATGGGATTGATGAGCATAGTTGCCATCGTCAAGAGCCCTGTCAACGACTATATCTACAACGACACCGTGAGCAAGCGCGTCGAGGGTATCATGTCGGTGACCGACCTCGCTGTCACCAGTGTGGTTCGAGACACTTCGGACTTTAACCACTGGTATGTCGGCCTTGTTATCGAGAACGTGGGTGCCCGTGGCGCCAACGGCTTCCAAGTGGGCTACTACTACGATAATGATACCTCCACCAAGGTTATTGAGACCTACTCCCGTCAGCAACCTTTGGCGGCGCTCACCACAGGTTACTATGTGTTCAATACAGAATTGTCTCGTCGCACGGATCCCTATCAGTATCTGAGAGGTTTCGTAAACGTCGAAGGCGATAACGACCCAAGCAACGATACTTGCGACTACCCGTCGATGCAGTATGTCGACCTCGAAGTCATTAAAGTGGTCGTCGAAGAGAACGCCAATCCCGACTGCCGCGTCTTCCTTCAGGTCCGCAACATCGGCAATATCGCTATCATGGGTCTTAGAACGATTAAAATGCGAGCCGCCATCAACGGCGATTCCATCATCACTAACCTGTCCGATAGGCGTATCGACCCGGGTCAGACCATCCACCTCGAGTTCAACCGCCGCATACCCAAGTCGCCCACCCGCCATTATGTCGGCACCGGCTGGGTCGACAGAACGTCGGGCGACAACAACCCCGTCAACGACATGACCTCTATCGTCGAAGTGATCAACTACTTCGAAGGAGTGCCCACCGTCAACGGCGACCAGATGGTCCTCGAGCAGAACTACCCCAACCCCTTCACGCAGCAGACTACCATCCCCTTCACTCTGCCCAATGCCGCCCATGTTAAATTCTTTGTCATGGATGCCATGGGTCACATCGTCCACCGCGACGAGCAGAACTACCAGGCCGGTAGTCATCTCATCACTATCGACATGCAAGCCTACGCCGCTGGTGTCTACTACTACGGCATCGAGGTCGACGGCCAGCGTCAGATGCGTAAGATGATTCTGCGCTAATGCTACAACAGTTCAAGGACTATATTGACCAGCAGCACCTTTTCTCCTCCGGAGAGGAGGTGCTGCTGGCTGTCAGCGGTGGCCGCGACTCGGTATGCCTGGCACACCTCATGCACGAGGCCGGCTATCGGTTCGCCATAGGCCACTGTAACTTCCACCTGCGCCCCGGCGACTGCGACCGCGACCAGGACTTCGTGCGGCAGCTGGCCTCTCGGCTCGCGGTGCCGTTCCACACCGTCGACTTCGACACGCGCAACTATGCCGCCGCCCAAGGCCAAAGCCTCGAGGAGTCGGCCCGTACGCTACGCTACGGCTGGTTCGCCGACCTATGCCATCAGCAAGGCTACCCCTGTGTGGTCACGGCCCACCACGCCGACGACGCCATCGAGACCTTCTTCCTCAACCTCTTCCGCGGCACCGGCATTGCAGGCCTGCATGGCATACGTCCGCTTCAGCGTCTGTCGTTCAACTCCCTGCCGGTCACTGTCGTCAGGCCGATGCTTGCCTTTCCACGCGCCGCCATCGACGCCTATGTCGACGAGCATGCGCTGCCCTTTGTCGAGGACAGCACCAACGCCCTCCTCGAGGCGCGCCGCAACCGCATCCGCCACCGCCTCATGCCCCTGCTGCGCGAACTCTACCCAGGGGTCGACGCCACCATGCAGGGCAACATGCAGCGGCTGGCCGATACCGAGGTCATCTTCTCGGCCGCCGTCGACCAGCTGCGCCAACGCCTTGTGGTGCCCTTCGTCAGCCGCGTGCCCACCGTCCGCTTCCCGGTCGAACGCATCCTTGTCAGCGCCATCCCCGAGCCCCGTCGCACCCTCCTCTACGAGTTCCTGCGACCCTATGGCTTCAACGTCACTGTGGTCGACGACATCCTGCGCAATCCCACGGCTGTGGGCAGCCGCTTCCGCACCCACACCCACCAGGCCGTCATCGGCCGCCACGGACTCTATGTCGCCGCCCGCGTCGAGCCTGTGGCACCCACCCTCGTCGAGGAAGAGGAAGCCCGCTTCGCCCCGGGCACCGCGTCGGTACTTGTCGACGCCGACAGCCTGCAGCGTCCGCTGAGCCTGCGCCTCTGGCAGCCCGGCGACCGCTACTACCCCCTCGGCATGACCCATCGCCGTCTGGTGAGCGATGCCATGAAAGACCGGGGATTGAACCGGATAGAAAGGGAACATGTCTTCGTCGTCGTCGACGCCGCTGACCGCATCGTCTGGGTCGTCGGTGTGGGCATCGACAATCGTTTCCGCCTCGAGAACACCACGCAGCACGTGGCGAGGCTAAGTGTCAAGGCTTGATTCGCACCACCGCCAGCAAGCGGTCGGCAAGGTCGCTCGGGCTGCGGTGGTAGACATACACGGTGTAGAGGTTGGGCGTCTCGCGGTGGTCGCCCTCCAGAAGGGCCGTCGCCGACCGGCCACCACGGCTATTCCCCTGTTCGTTGGCCACCAGCAGCTGGTAGGCATAGTAACCCTGCTTCAGCAGCAGACGTTTGGTATAGGCACGATACTCGGGCCGGTAGTCCATGCGGCTCGCCGAATCCATGCGCCAGTCGGTCAGCGCCCCCACGATATACACGCTGCCCTCCAGCATCGGCTGTGCCATGGGCAGGCTGAAGTTCACCCACACATACTCTGCCTCCAGCCGCGGGTTCTGCCGCTCCTGTATGTTCACCTTCATGCCTCCCGCCAGGGTGGTCTCGCTGAGGTAGTGCTTGCGCGAGCGGTCTTCCTCGGGCTTCAGCAGGGCGAACAGCTCACCCCCGTACTCCTCGACCCTCGCCAGGTTGTACATCGGGGTGTGGAGGTTGCTGCAGTCGAAGAAACGGAAGGTGTTGCCGCCGTCGAAGATATTGCAGGGCCGCTGGCGGAAGCAGAGCGCCGCACCGTCGTAGCCGCTGAACTGCAGCTCGCGCCGGTTGTCGTCGCGTCCGTTCTGCTGCACCACCACATGCAGATAGTCAGGGTTGCCCGTCGCCCGCCATTCGCCGCTCTCCACCTTTACGTCCACCTCCTGGCGCCGCTCGAGGGCCACCCCGTCGTAGGGGCGCACCACCTCGGCGTGCACCTTCGCGCTCTGCTCGCTCACACAGAAGCGGCGTCGCAGCAGCACCTCGCCCTCGCCGTCGCTCACCTCGACCACATAGTTGCCCGAAAGCATAAACGTGGCGTAGTCGCCCGGTATCACCGTGCGGTAGTGCACATAGTCGCGTCGCGTGGTGAACGAGTAGTCGTGCGCCTCCATAGGCCCCTCGGCAAAGCCGGTCATAAACTCGTAGTCCTCGAGGCCGTCGGGCACCCAGGTGCGGTCGCAGTGCAGGAGGCGCCAGCGCAGGTCCTCCGACTCGGCCCTCAGCACATCGAACTCGAGCACCAAGCGTCCCGAATTCTGGCCCAGGACGGGGAAGTCCAACTCGGCGCCGCTGCGGTAGAGCTGCACCGTCTTCACGTCGTCGCGCCAGGCCGAATCGCGCACCACCTGGGCATGCAACACGCAGGCCGTCAGGCATATCAGCAGTATCAGGGTCTTTTTCACGCTGCAAAGATACGAAATAATTTTCATTCCCCTGCTTATACCTCCCGCTCGCTGCGCGAGCGAAATCCAGAAATCTAATGGTTTTTTCCTGCGGAGCATAGCGCCTTAATGGATTTATGGATTACCGCCGCAGGCGGGGAGGTCTTTTAATTCTCCCGCTCGCGAGCGAGCGTAATCTAGAAATCTAGGAAATCTTTTCCCTGCGGAGCATAGCAATTTAATGGATCTCTGGATTTCCGCCGCAGGCGGGGAGGTTTATTTCTCCTGCTCGCGGGGCGAGCGAAATCCAGAGATCCAGAAATCCATTCAAGCTCAATCAGAACGAAAAGAACAAAAAGAAAGTTCTGATGGTTCTGATTGGAATTAAGATATTATTCAAATAGATTTCTGGATTTCCGCCGCAGGCGGGGAGGTCTTTTAATTCTCCTGCTCGCGAGCGAGCGTAATCCAGAAATCTAGGAAATCTTTTCTCTGCGGAGCATAGCAACTTAATGGATCTCTGGATTTCCGCCGAAGGCGGGGAGGTCTTTTAATTCTCCTGCTC
>JAEEGL011573271.1_pt1 | contig 24868 bp, 15 predicted proteins | sample 9134231 | NCBI WGS metagenome assembly JAEEGL01 (sample SAMN16246548, study PRJNA631951) | gut metagenome | biome: gut microbiome; feature: rumen; material: fiber-attached | host: Bos | place: Iran: Karaj | collected 2018-10
CAAGGGGCATCATGATTTCGAGTCATGTCCGTTATGACCACTTCGATACCACTGCGTATTTAATTTAACTATAAAACTGCGAGAAAACTGCGAGAAAGCCGATTGCAAACACAAATGTGAACACCGCCAAAACCACGCAGAACAGGGATAAATCAAAGTGCGGCAAGCTAAAAACCGACTATGTTTCGAGTCATGTCCGTTATGACCACTTCGATACCACTGCATAAAAATTACTATAATATTATATCACACTGCTTCTTGGAAATCAAGAGAATTGTAAAAAAATAATATTATAACAAAAAGAGCAGTGGGACTCCCCTGCTCTTGGATTATTTAGTAAGTAGGAACATTCTTCCGCTGAATGGTGGGATATCCATATCCAGTCTGCCGTCTTTGCACGAAAAAGCAGTTTTTCCGTCAGGTGTAGTACCGCTGTAGAGTTGGTCATCGGAGTCTATCAACAGTTCAACTTTATACTCATCACCTATACGGACTGAATATTTCGACTGGAACCAGTCTGAGAAATTAAAAACTGCCAATATATCACCTTCCGCAGACTTTCTGCGGATAGAATAAACACAGCGTTCAATGGAATTACAGTCCGACCACTCGAAATTACCCGTGTCATAGTCATAATGAAGCGCACTTTGCTCAAGATATATCTCATTCAGCCGTTTTATATACTCACGGAATGAATCGTGGAGCGGATATTTCAGCATATCCCAGTCCTGCTGACGCTTCTCGTCCCATTCTCTCAACTGAGCGAACTCGCTTCCCATAAAGTTCAGCTTCTTGCCGGGGTGAACGATCATATACATATACAAAGCCCTTGCCTGCGGGAATTTCTCAGGATATTGTCCGTTCATCTTCTGTGCAACAGTAGCCTTTCCGTGAACCACCTCATCATGCGAGAGCGGGAGAACGAACTTCTCGTTGTAGAAATACAGCATTGAAAAAGTCAGCTTATGATAGTCACGTGAGCGATATATAGGCGCACTCTGAAAATACTCCAGTGTATCATGCATCCAGCCCAAGTCCCATTTATAGTCAAATCCAAGACCGCCTGCAAAAACAGGAGCAGTTACTCTCGGATAAGATGATGAGTCCTCGGCTGATATTATAGCAGAGGAATGACGTGCTTTCAGTCCGCAGTTCATAGACTTAAGAAACTCTATTGCAGTGCGGTTCTCTCCGCGGCGTTCATCGCCGTTCCAGTATATCATATTGCGAATAGCGTCCATACGCAGCCCGTCAAAATGATACACGCTCAGCCAGTAATCCGCAGCCGACTGTATGAAAGACCTTACCTCGCCTTTGGAGTGATTGAAGTTGCGACTGCCCCACTCATTATACCCCACACTGTCGTCAGGATACTCATACAGCTTAGTGCCGTCGTATTCGGTAAGTCCATAGTGGTCAACCGCAAAATGCACAGGCACAAAGTCAACTATTACGCCAATGCCGTTTTTATGACATTTGTCCACAAGCTCCATAAGCTCTGAGGGAGTGCCGTAACGCGAGGTCGGCGCAAAAAATCCCGTACTCTGATAGCCCCACGACTCATCACAGGGGTGCTCGCTGAGAGGCATGAATTCGATGAAATTATAGCCGAACTCCTTAACATAAGCAATAAGCTCGTCAGCAATCTCTGCATAGGAATACCAGCCTGTCTCCTCTTCATCTGAACGCCTTTTCCATGAGCCGAGATGCACTTCATATATATTCATGGGCTTGTCATGGCAGTCCGTGCGATTTTTCAGCCATTCATCATCTGTAAATGAGTAATCGCTGATACTGCGTATCACAGAACAGGTACCCGGACGCAATTCCATTCCGAAGCCATAGGGATCACAATGGTCTATGAACTTACCTTTTTTATCGTAAATACGGTACTTATACCGCATACCCTCCTCAGCTTCGGGCAGGCATATCTCAAAGAATCTGCCGTCCTCAACGGGCTTCATGGGGATATCATTCCAATCGCTGAAATCGCCTATTACCGAAACCTTTGACGCATTCGGCGCATATGTACGAAAAACAGTTCCATTTTCAGTGATATGAGCACCGAAATATTTATATGCTTCAAATTCCTCGCCCTTGTAAAAACTCATAATGTCCATTATATCAGCTCCCGTCAGCTATCTCTCTTTTCTGATTATAGCACGATATATAGTCAAAGTCAATGATGTCAAATCCGACAAAAAGGAGCAGCTGCACCTATACAAAATCACTATTTACTTTAGCACTTTGTACCTGCAAATCGTTAAATTGCAGTGTTGACATATTTCCGACTCAGTGATATAATTTAATAGTGTTCCGAATAAGAATATCGGGAAATCAAACGGTATCAGGGAGATGAAATTATGAAAAACACCTTTGGCTCAAGCGTTTCCGTAACCGTATTCGGCGAAAGCCACGGTGAAGCAATCGGTGCAGTGCTTGACGGAATGGCATCAGGTATCCCCGTAGATGAGGATTTCATAGCACAGCAGATGAAGCTGAGACAGTCTATCGGTGCTCTTTCCACCGCAAGACGGGAAGCAGACAAGGTAAGGATAGTCAGCGGAGTCTTTAACGGAAAAACTACAGGAACTCCTATGACGTTTATCATAGAAAATCAGGACACAAGAAGCAAGGATTACGGCGAGCTCGCTTACAAGGCACGTCCCGGACACGCAGATTATTCCGCACAGATGAAGTATCACGGCTTTCAGGATTTCCGCGGCGGCGGACATTTCTCGGGCAGGATAACAGCAGGAATAGTTGCGGCAGGCGCAGTGGCAATAAGTGCTCTCCGCTCTAAAAATATAAATATAGCAACTCATATCCTATCATGCGGCGGAGTCTATGACCGACCGCTTAATAATATCGAAGATGACATAAAGCAGCTCAATACTATGGAATTTGCTGTTCTTGACGAAAAGAAAGCCGAGGAGATGCAGGCTGCGATTACTGCTGCAAAGAACGACGGCGACAGCGTAGGCGGCAGACTTGAAACTATCGTTACGGGACTCCCCGCAGGCGTAGGCGAGCCGTGGTTCGATACACTTGAAAGCGTACTTGCTCATGCACTTTTCGGTATTCCTGCCGTTAAGGGCGTGGAATTCGGTGCTGGCTTTGCCGTTGCGGATATGCTGGGAAGCCAGTGCAACGACTCTTTCCGCTCGGCTGACGGAAAAGTATACAGCGATACCAACAACAACGGCGGTATCATCGGCGGCATCACCACAGGACTGCCCGTACTGTTCAGAACAGCTATAAAGCCCACTCCTTCAATTTACAAGGAGCAGGAAACTATCGACCTCAACACACTTGAAAATACCACATTGCAGATAAAGGGCAGACATGACCCTGCAATAGTACACCGTGCAAGAGTAGTGGCTGACAGCATCACCGCACTTGTACTCTGCGACCAGCTGTCGCTCCGTTTCGGCACAGACTGGCTTAAAGCGTAAAACGCTTTTTCAATCAAGAAAGGAAAATGTAATATGGCACTTAATATTATCCGCGAGCTGCCTCACCCATCGGAGCTTAAGGCTGCTCACCCGCTCTCACAGGAGCTTATCGACATCAAGGCAAAGCGTGACGAAGAAGTAAAGAAGATATTCAGCGGCGAGTCTGATAAGTTCCTGCTGGTTATCGGACCTTGTTCCGCCGACAACGAGGACAGCGTACTGGATTATATAACCCGTCTGCGCGAGCTTCAGGAAAAAGTCAGCGACAAGATACTGATGATACCGAGAATATACACAGGTAAGCCAAGAACTACAGGTGCAGGCTACAAGGGAATGCTCCACCAGCCAAACCCTGCTGCAATGCCTGACTTAAAAAGCGGCATCATCGCTGTAAGACATCTCCACATGAGAGTCCTTTCCGAAACAGGCTTTTCATCAGCTGATGAGATGCTCTATCCCGAGAATTACAGCTACCTTGACGACCTTCTCTCATATATCGCTATCGGTGCGCGTTCAGTAGAAAATCAGCAGCACCGACTGGTATCAAGCGGAGTCGATATCCCTGTTGGTATGAAGAACCCGACAAGCGGTGATATTTCCGTAATGATGAATTCCATAACCGCCGCACAGCACCACCACGCATTCATATACAGAGGCTGTGAGGTAAGAAGTGACGGCAATCCTTATGCACACGCTATACTCCGCGGCTATGTAAACGACAAGGGACAGTCATTCCCCAATTATCATTTCGAGGATCTTTACAGCCTTGCACAGATATATGCAGAAAAAGGACTTAAAAATCCTGCTCTCGTTGTTGATACCAACCATGCAAACTCAGGCAAGCGTTATGAAGAGCAGATAAGAATATCCAAGGAGATACTTCACAGTATGCGCCACTGCGACGACATCAAAAAGCTCGTAAAGGGACTTATGATCGAGAGCTATATCGAGGACGGTGCACAGAAGATAGGCGAAAATATCTATGGCAAGTCTATTACAGACCCATGCCTCGGCTGGACAAAGACAGAAAAACTTGTATACGATATAGCTGAACAGCTTTAAAACTCAAGGGCGAACCGCGGTTCGCCCTTTTATTCATCCCATTTTATAAAAATTATTCTTGGCAAAGCCTATAGTCAGCTCCGTAAAGCTCCCCTGCTCCGATACTGCGGTGATACTGTGCTCGAGGCGGTCACAAAGGCTTTTTACTATATAAAGTCCCATACCCGTAGACTTAGCGTAAGAGCGTCCGTTCTCGCCCGTAAATGACTTATCGAATATCCTCGGCAGATCGCCTTCGGGTATACCAATGCCGTTATCACGGAAATGAAGCAATACCCTTTCACCGTTCTCCTCCGCGCTGACGCTCATAACCAGCTCGCGGTCGGGAGCAGCATATTTAAGGCTGTTGGCAATGAACTGCCCAAGTATGAATTCAAGCCATTTGCTGTCCGTCATAACGCTGATATCAAGTCCCGAGGTCTCAATGGAAGCTCCGTAGAACTGTATCGCCTCACGATTTTTCAGAGCTGTATTTGACACCACACGCTTCAGAGAAGTCTCTTTTATGATATAATCCTTTTCCGAATTCTCGGAACGCGAATAGTAAAGCACCTGATCGGTATACCCGTCTATTCTCCGCAGCTGTTCGAGAAATTTATCTCCAAGCTCATCTTTGTGATTATGAGCCATGAGCTGTAAGCTCGCCACAGGCAGCTTCACCTCATGCACCCACATTTCGATAAATTCGCGGAAATCCTCGGATCTTGCCTTGAATGAATTAACATTTTCGCACATTGACTTATTGGCTTCGCAGAGAGCTTCATAGGTCAGCTTTCCTTCAATAAAGTCAGGCTCCTCCAGCATTTCGTGCACAAGGTACTTCTTATCCAAGAGCTCCAGCTTTGACATAAGTTCGTCGTAGAAGCGTTTTTTTCTGAAAAAACCGAACAGCTCCTCAAAAACGATAAACAGCAAAAAGATGGCACTCATACACCATAAAAGCTGACTGCTTACTCTGAAAGCTCCCAGAAAAAGCAGCATAAGTCCGAAAGAAATGCCTGCAATTACATAGAACCATACCCTGTCCCTGAGATAATCCGTAAATTTCATCGCAGTATATACCCCTGTTTCTTACGTGTTTCAATAGCATCTTCACAGCCCAGCTCCGAAAGCTTTGAGCGCAGACGGCTGATATTCACGGTAAGTGCATTATCGTTTACGAATTCATCATTGTCCCAGAGTGCCGTCATAAGCTCGTCACGTGTGACTATAGAGCCTTTCCTGTCCAGCATGAAGCGGAATATTATCATCTCATTCTTTGTAAGAGTCATCTCACGGCTTCCGTCGGTAAGACTTCCCTTTGCGTCGTTTACCTGCAAGCCATTATATGACTGTGCCGACGCAGTTCCCGATGAGCGCTTCAATACAGCTGATATTCTGAGAAGAAGTATGGTCGGATTATACGGCTTTGTTATATAGTCGTCAGCTCCGTAGCTCATAGACAGCACCTCATCGGTCTCAGAGGTGCGGCTCGTCACCATTATCACAGGGATATCTGTTTCCCTGCGTATCTCCTTCAGAAGCTGTTCACCGTTAAGATTCGGTATATTTATATCCATGAGGATAAGATCAGGACTCGCAGCAAGTATATCAGCCTTTGAGTTTGAAAAATCCGTGAGATACCCTGTCTCATAGCCCGAATTGCGAAGAAGCTCGTCAAGCTCCTCACGGATAGACTTGTCGTCCTCAACAATAAAAATTCTGCTCATTATTTCCTCCATATCATATCAAGAAAAATATAAACGACATCATTTGATACATCTTTTCACATTATATCACAGTATCCGATCGTTTTCAAGTCTGCCGCCGACTATGACATTTCATACAGTATGAGCATATAATGAAGAGTACCGCATTTCCTGCTGACCTGCGCAATACGCAGCAGTCAGGGGTGATACTTTTGACCATCAGTATTCTTGATATGCCATCATACACCTACGCTGTCAAGGCTCAGCGGCTCCTGCGGTCACGGGGCTATCCGTGCAGGATAAGGAGGCGTGAAAAAAGCTCTGACCGCGGCTGCGGCTACTCTGTCCACATCACAGGCAGCAGCGAAAGCGCAGCAAGGCTACTTGAAAGCTATAATATACCCTATTCTGTAATAAGCAGCGGAGGTGAAAGCGATGATCAACTTTGACAACGCAGCCACCACCTTTCCGAAGCCGCTGTCTGTACGCCGTGCAGCTATGGAAGCCATAAGGAATTGCGGCGGCAACGCAGGCAGAGGAGGTCACGAGCTTGCCATGCGTACCTCTGAGGCTCTTTACTCAGCCCGTGAGACCGCCGCTGCTTTTTTTGGTGCACAGCCTGAAAATACGGTTTTTACACTTAACTGCACTTATGCTCTGAATATGGCGATACAGGGAGTCATGAAAAACGGCGGACACCTTATCATAAGCAGTATGGAGCATAATTCATCAGCCCGTCCTGCGTTCACACTTGCCGCGGAAAAGAAGATAACTCTGTCCATAGCAGAGGTTTTTACAGATTCCGAACAGACAGTTGAGAGCTTCCGGCGGCTTATACGCAGTGACACAAAAGCAATAGTCTGCACTCTTGCAAGCAATGTCACGGGTCAGCTGCTCCCTTATCGTGAGATCGCAGCACTATGCCGCGAAAACGGTATATGCTTCATCGCAGACGGCGCACAGACCTGCGGTATCTACGATATAAAGCTTGACAGCGGCATAAATATACTATGCACCGCAGGTCACAAGGGGCTTTACGGCATCACAGGCACAGGACTCCTTATTACCGATGGCAGCTTTCCTGTCTCTCCCATTGTACAGGGCGGCACAGGAAGCGATTCCCTGCGTCTTTTTCAGCCTGAGATGCTCCCCGACAGCCTCGAGAGCGGCACGCCAAATATCATCGGAGCTGTGACTGTAGGAGCAGGGATACGCTATATCAGCTCCTACGGTATCGACAATATACGCAGCCATGAAGAAAAGCTTTGCAGACTATTCATATCAGAGCTCGAAAATACGGGAGATATAACCTTCTGCCGTGACGAAAAGGCAGAATATGCTCCTATCGTATCCTTCAATATAAACAGCTTTTCATCTGAAGGAGCTGCCTCCCTGCTTGCCGACAAAGGCTTTTGTCTCCGCGCAGGCTATCACTGTGCAGCCCTTGCACACGCTTCTCTCGGAACAAAAAACGGAACGATCCGTTTTGCGCCGTCAGTATTTAATACAGAAACAGAAGTTAAAAATCTTGTATATTTTGTTAAGACAATGAAAAATTTACAAAATTCTTAAAAAACTATTGAAATTATCTGAATTTGTGGTACAATAATAATATATAGTATTGCGCAGTCAGCTATGAGGACACAAGTCCTCATACATAAACAGAACACGCAAAGTAAATATGTGTAATAATTCCCCAAGGGGGTGTATAAATGCTTAGAATACATCCGCAAGAGATATTCACTGCCTTTCTCAGTGTGGTAAGTACGTTTGAACCTATTGATGTAATAGACGTTCTCATTCTTACTTACGTAATATATCTCCTGCTCAAGCTTATCCGCGAAACCCGTGCGGGTCAGCTCATCAGAGGAATACTTTTCCTTGTTGCAAGCTATTTTATCAGCGATGCAATAGGTCTCAAGGTCGTAAGCTATCTGCTCCAGCAGACTCTCAGCATGGGTGTACTTGCAATGATTGTCCTCTTCCAGCCTGAGCTGCGAAGAGCTCTTGAAAAGGCAGGACGAACCAAATTCGGTATACGCCTTTTCGGTATCGGTCAGAATAACGATGAGATCAAACAGCTCTGGGAACCCGCAATAGAAGCCATATGCGACTCCTGCGTAGAGCTTTCGGCTACCTGTACAGGTGCGCTTATCGTAGTCGAAAGGCAGGTAAGACTGGGCGAACAGATCGAAACGGGCACCATACTTAACGCAAAGCCAAGCAAAGAAGTATTCGGAAATATTTTTTATCCCAAAACACCGCTGCATGACGGTGCTGTTATTATGCGTGACGGTATCATACTTGCAGCAGCCTGCTTTCTGCCCAAGCCGCAGAAGGACGCTCTCATAAACAAAAAGCTCGGTTCAAGACACAGAGCAGCCATCGGTATGAGTGAGAACTCCGATGCTGTAGTTGTGGTAGTTTCCGAAGAAACAGGTCAGATATCCGTAGCTGTGAACGGTACTCTCACAAGAGATTATACACGTGAAAAGCTCAGAACATTTCTTGAAGAACTACTCTTCAATGACAAGACCGAGATATCCATCGGCAGAAAGTCTCTCTTTTCTTCACGCTCCGAAAGGAGGAAGAAATAATGAAACTTTTCGGCAAAATAACAAAACATAATGCAAAAGAGGCAAGAGCCAATCTGGTGCTCCTTGCTATCTCTTTGATATGCGCTGTAGCAGGCTGGTTCATAGTATCTATAAAGCGATATCCGTCAGCCCACAAGGAGCTGTACAATATCCCCGTAGAACTTGACATCAGCGGTACTGAAGCTGCAGCAAACGGCATCAATGTACTGTCTCCGAAATCAGCCAAGGTAAATATAAGCTTTGATTGCAGCCGTATCGATTTCAGCAAGATAAACAATGATACTGTCAGAGCATATGTTGACTTCAAAACCGTAGACACAGTAGGTTCAAGGGAGATGACCATACAGGTCGAAAGCAAAAACGGAATGGCCCTGTCAAATATCGTTAAATCGCCTTCTACCATCACTGTCAATATGGATAAATTCGAGACAAGGACATTCCCTCTAAAAGCCAAAACACCGAATATAAATTCAGCTGAAGGAATGGTAATAAGCGAGGACGAAATAACCTGTACTCCCGCTGAGATCAATATAACAGCCCCTTCCGCACAGCTTTCAAGGATCGCGGAATGCTATGCCGTATCTGAAAAGAAGGATACGCTGAGCAGTACGACAAACATCAACAGTGAGAAACTACTTATTCTTGACGAAGACGGAAATCCGCTGGATCAGGAATATATAAAGTTTGATTCAAGTGTTATAAGCATCAACATTCCCGTACTTACCCAAAAGACTGTAAAGTTAGGAGTCAATCTGGGTGTACTGCCTGAAAACTTTGATCCTGATTGTCTTAACTTCACTATAACACCTGAAACCATTACCATTGCTGCAAAGGATTCAGAATCAAACCTCCCCGATCCGTTTGAGATACCTGCATTCCTCAATACGCTCGATATAGGATATTCTTCTGATACCGACATCAATAAACTGCTTACCGATAACGGTATAAAGAATGTGTCAAATACAGAAAAGGTCAATATCACTCTCAACAGTGAAGGTCTGTCGTCGAAGGAGATCTATATCAACTGCGAGGATATACCATTGGCAAACAAGCCGAGTGATAATAACGATTATACTATCCTTACCCATCAGGTAAAGGTAAAGATAGTCGGACCTGAGGATATAATCAATGAGCTTACCGCTCAGGACCTCACAGCGTCCGTTAATCTCCTCGGAGTCGATACCTCTAAGGATCAGTTTGAACCGCGCATCAAGGTATCATGCAAGACTCATAATAATGTATGGGCTGTGGGCGACGTTACAGTCAAGGTTCAGAAAAAACCTAAGGAATATAAAGGCACTCAGTCCTCTACAGTCACAACCACCGCATATTGATATCACAAGCACCTCTGTACAACAGTACAGAGGTGCTTTTTGTTTGCACAGATACAAAATAATGGTAATTATTCACAAATTATTTATAACATCTTAAAACATTATGCTGAATTTTACTTGATGTTAACAATTTATTAACATTTCAATGTCATAAGAGTGTTATAATGTGCGTGTACAAATACTTTTTTGTACATTTTATTTTATTTAATCTTATCTGAAAGGATGATACACAATGAAAAACCATCTCTCCAAACGAATAACCGCCTCAATAATGAGCCTTGCACTGACAGTAACAGCCTTACCGGTCTGCGTTATGCCTGCAACTGCTGCAACTCCCTCAGGAGCAGTAACAGCTGTCAAAAATGTAGGTCTGTCACAGACCATGAAGGTAGACTCGGTATACAAGGGCACTTTCCCGGAGGACGGCGCTGACTCTGTTACCTTCACTCTCAGTACAAGCTACTCAGGACAGAGCTTTTCATACGGCTTCGGCTGCTCAACTGCCGAGGATCCTTACTGGCTCGAGCTCGACAAGAGCGGCAAATGGATGGAAGGCGGAAAAAATTCAAAGGTAGAGGGTACAGCCTGCAAGCTTGACAAATCCTCAAGCACTATCACTATAGACCTGAAAAAAGCAGGCATAAAGCCGGGAGGCTCATTTGAATTCAGATGCTATTATTCGGCACATTGGGACAACTCAAAGAGCGATATGGTGGATAACTCAGTTACCCTTACAGGAGTTGACTTCAAGGGCGGAAGCAGCTCATCATCTTCTTCAAGCAGCAGCTCATCGACTGCATCAAAGAACAAAAAGAGCGGTTCATGGAGCTTCAAGGACAATAAGGACGGTACTGCAACCGTTTCGTCTACGGTCACAAAACAGCTTGACGACCTTGACTACAAGCTCACTGTAGGTTACGATGAGGATTATTACGCTAAAAAGGACGAAAAAATAACAGATACCACCCCTATCAACAGCCATAAATTCAAATACAGCGATTTCGGTATAAGCGAGACCGAGGGTATAACTATAGAGTCACTCGATGTCATAGTCGAGACAGATTTTGATGTTGATAAATTCATGTACGGCTGCGGCACAAATGTTGAAAAAGGCTCTCCTGCCGACACAGAATACGCAAAGAGAGGCATCATAGACGGCAAGGAAGAGGCAGGCTACTGGTATAACGAAATGGGCGAGGAATCCCGTGAGGAATTAGAGGACGCAGGCGTTAAATTCGGCATAGAGGATATAGGCGAAGGAACAACGCTCGAAAGTGCAGGAAAATGGATAGAATGCATATGGGACGTTCCTGCCGAGGTACAGAAATACCAGACCACAGCAGCGACTGATTCTATCGGTTTCCAGTTCTGGTACGGCACAAAGGATGCTACCAAATATACAGAGATAACCGAGGACGACGATGTTACTATCACAAGCGCTGCACTGACATATACCATTACAAAGACTATCCCGTATACCAAGTCTATAAAGACTGCTATAGGCAAGGTACTTGACTGCACAGCTTCATCTGACTCAAAGAAAAACCTTGAAGTTAACTATTCCGATCTGGGTATCGAGTCGGATATGAAGGTATATGCTATCAGATTTGACGTTTCCGCAAAGAAGGACGTCAAGAAGCTGGTTTACGGCACAGGTACAGGCACAACAAACGAAGCTGATGATTACTGGTATCAGGAACCTGTTAACTCTGTTGTGCTCAATGCAGGCAAGACCGCAGAGATCATGTGGGTACTTCCTAAGACAGTTGCAGGCGACAAGCCCGAAAAGAATATAGTAAATCCTGACGGAAAGGTAGTATTCGGATATTATTACGGCGAATCAGACTCTATCACAGTTGATAACATCGAAGTATACTACGATGTTTATACTACCACCACCACAACTACTACAATTACAACAACTACCACCACTACAACTGTTTCCACTTCTCCGAAGGTCACACTCTGGGGCGATGCAAACTGTGACGGTGACCTTGATCTCAGTGATGCAGTTATCATAATGCAGAGCCTTGCAAATCCCAACAAGTACGGAGTTAAGGGCTCTGACACTCATCATATCACCGATCAGGGAATTGCCAACGGCGATGTATACCAGAACGGTACAGGACTCACTTCAAATGACGCAGCATCTATACAGAAAAGACTGCTCAATCTCATAACAGAGTTACCCGAGTCTTACAAATAAAAACAAACATTGTTCAAGAGCTGCCGTTATAAGGCAGCTCTTTTTTATTGAAAACACCGAAAATAGCAAAAAAAGCCTTGTTTTTTCATGTTTTATCTTCCATTTTAAGATTAAGCATGATATAATGAAAATTACCGTTTTATCATACTCATATAACAATAAGCGGTATTTGCTTTATAAAAAGCACAAAATGTTATATAATAAAATACAGAAGGAGAATTACATGAGAGTCAAAAGATTTTTAGTGCCTGTTCTGTCATTTGCACTATGTGCAGGACAGCTTTCAGCATCAGCCGCGGCTGCCGCAGGATATAACAGCAGTATTTCTGTATACAAAACGGATGCTCCTGCCTGTGCAGCTGCAACAGAAGCGCTTATCCCACAGACAGCAGTAAAAGACGTATCCTCTGCCGTTACTGCCACCGCAGCAGTTACCACAACAGCCGTTACTACAACAAAGACTGAATTACAGACCACTGATATCAATGCTCTTGGCGATGTAAACAATGACAAGCTTATTGACGCCAATGATGCCTCGCTGATACTGAAGGCATACACCAAGCTCTCAAATAATATGGCGTCGGGACTTTCTTTTGAACAAGCTAATGCAGCCGATGTAAATTATGACCGTCACATAGACTCTATCGACGCTTCATGCATACTTTCATATTACTCCTACGTTTCCACAAACGGCACTCTTTCGCTTGAGGAATACCTCAAGGCTGACAAGCCGTCTGCAACCACAACTACTACTTCAGCAGTAGTTACGACCACTGCTGCAAAAACTACAGCTACTACAGCAGCTCCGACTACAAGCTCCGCTCCTGCTTCTTCCACTACTACAACTGCTGTACCTGTGACAACATCAAGCACTGCATCGTCAGTTACCTCTGCAGCAACTGCTGCACCTGTAACTACGACAACAACAGCGCAGCCCACTACAACTACTACAACTACTACAACAGCCGCTCCCACGACCACGAGCACAACGGCTGCTTCCACAACATCATCAACATCATCTACTACCACTACTGTCACGACACTTCCTGCAACTACGACCACCACTGCATATCAGGATCCTTACAAGGTTCAGGCAATAAAGCTCAGTAAGACAGAAATAACCCTTAATGTAGGTGATAGAGGCGACATTTCATATGTCACCATGCTGCCGCTGACAGTAACGGATTATCGTGATATATGGAGCTGCTCCGATGAAAGCGTTGCAGTGGTTGACAATGAGGGCTGGATATTCCCGCTCTCCGAGGGTAACTGTATAGTTACCGTACAGAGCATAAACAATCCGTCTGTAAAGGCTGAGATAAAGGTCACAGTAAAGGATCCCAACAGGGTAAGCTCAATAAAGCTCAGCAAATACAGTATGTCTATCCCCATAGGCGGCGGAGATATTGCCTATGTAACTATGCTCCCTTCCAATGCGACAAACAAGAAGGAGACATGGAAAAGCTCAGATGAGACCATCGCAAAGGTCGATGCTTCGGGCTGGGTAAGCGGCGTATCCGAAGGGACCTGCACCGTAACTGTCTACAGCAAGTCAAATCCCGATGTTCACGCATCTGTAAACGTTACTGTTACCGATCCTAAAAAGGTAAGAGAGATAAAGCTCAGCAAATACGAAATGGATCTCCTTGTGGGAACTACAGATATATCATATGTCACAATGCTGCCGACAACAGCAGTAAATACCGATGAGGTATGGACAAGCTCAAATCCCGCTATCGCAAGCGTTGATAACTGGGGCAATGTTTACGGAGTATCAGCAGGAAAATGTATGGTAACTGTAATAAGCAAAGCCGATCCCAGCATAAAGGCTGATATAGCAGTATCAGTACATAACAAGCCCGTTGTATCATCTTCCACAACTAAAACATCTACTACCACCACGACCACTACAACTACTACCACAACTACCTCAACATCAACTCAGACTTCTACCACAACATCAACAACTTCAACCACTATAACTTCAACTACTGTTACAACAACTTCCGATCAGCCGTCGCATCTTATCCAGAATATTAACGGAGCTACCTATATCGACGGAATATTAGTCGTAAACAAGACCTACAGTCTCCCCGAAAACTTTGGGGTAACAGAGCTCAATCCCCTTGCACTTGACAGCTTCAACAAGCTTGCTGCCGACGCTGCACTTCTCGGACTCAAGATCAAGTGTTCATCAGGCTTCCGCTCATATACTACACAGAACACCATATACAATAACTATGTAGCCTCAGACGGAGCAGCAAACGCTGACACCTACTCAGCAAGACCCGGTCATTCCGAGCATCAGACAGGACTTGCAATAGATGTAAATTCCATAAGCAATGATTTTATAGACACTCCCGAGTGTGAATGGCTCGCAAATAACGCTCACAAATACGGCTTTATAATCCGTTATCCAAAGGGCAAGGAAGCCATAACAGGCTATCGCTACGAACCGTGGCACATAAGATACCTCGGAGTAGATACAGCCACAGCCGTTTACAACAGCGGTCTCTGCCTTGAGGAATACCTCGGTATTGACTCATACTACAGATAACAGAAAAGCTGCCGAAATATCGGCAGCTTTATTTTATATGAAAGCAGCCCTCAGAAGCTTCGCCATATGTCGGGAAGCTATTCAAGGGAACGATCCTGCTCCACCTCCTGACGACGCGCTCATATTGCCGCTTACATTATAGTATGCAGAAAGCGGAAAAAAGTACAAAGAAATTTCTTACAGCACGTAATAATGATCGAATTAGGAAAGAAAAAATATACAGCCATGAGCCGTTAGCCATGAGCCGTTAGCCGAAAAAGTGTTCGCTTACGCTCACAGTATTTAAATTATTCGCCGAAGGCGACACATTGGCTAATAGCTAACGCCTAAAGGCTAATGGCTAAGAGCTGTATTGCATAGTTTTCCTCCCATATTTCAATTTACAATACTATTGTCATATTTGTCAGAATTATGTAACCTTAATGAGAAATTTCGTAAGCAATTGATATCCAAACTGTATTCAAACCGTGATTGCTCTGTTATTGCATATTCGACTGTGATAATATATAATATAATCATACCAAGGAAATAAACACTCATAAAAAACCTTCATTGTTCCCCCCGTTTCGCGTCGAACATACCTCCCGACGCATCGGTACAGACGGACTCGCACACACCCCGTCTATGAACACACCTTTCAGGAAAAAGAGGAAAAACCGCCGGCGCAATAGTGTCGGCGGTTCTCTTTTTGTCATCTCAATATCTCCTTTCAAAATTTTTTCTGATTTTCTGTCACAAAAGCTTTGAAAAAAGCGTTTATATAAGTGTGGGGACAATCAGTAATATAAAAGTGATTTGAATGGCATAAAAAGTCGAGCTGCGCACAGGGTCTGTGTATACAGATAACAGCTGCAATATTTGTGCAAAGCCCATAGGCACTGTACTTTTTATGCTTAACAAATCACCTTTATATGAAAAAACTGAAAGGAAAATTCACATGAATAAAAACTTTTCACGCATCTTGGCTCTGACCTCTGCATTTTGTTTTGCACTGTGTTCATGCTCCGAAACTAAAAATAATTCCCCGAGTACACAAAATGATGCATCGCAAAGCGATCAGGTGTCTGCACAGACTCTGACAGAGCTTTCCGAAAATTCATATAAACTTGTAAAATACAAGACTCTCGACAATATCGGATACCTGTATAACGTCATAAAGACCACAAACGGCGACTATCTTGCATATAGCGATCATGACGGAGATGAGCCCTGTATATTAAAGATAAACTCTGATTTTTCCGATACTCAGCTTTTAAAACTTGAGCTTCCAGAAGAAGTAGAGCAAGCCGATGAACAATGCAACTTTGTCACCTATAATTCGGACGGCTGTGCTGCTGTTTATTACACATTCTACGATAACGGCGATATGTCTGCCCCCGAAGAATACGACGAAAACTTCGATTACGATGCATTTTACGCTAACCAGAAAGAAAGTTACGCCATCTGCTTCTACAACAGCGACGGAAGCATAAAAAAGTTCATTGACCTTGGTGACATTGGCGAAGAAGAGGATAACGGCTACAGCGATTATACTTTCCCTGCAAATTCAGAACTGCCTGACAGTGATACATATATCGGACTGTTCAGATCTGATGAAATATATATTTTCAGAAGTGACGGAAGCAAAGATAAAATATCCATTCCGTCCGAATACACACAATACTGCGAACCTCAGCTGCTGACAGGCTCTGACGGTAAAGCCTACCTACGTACAGTTGTTTTTAATAATGATCATACGGCCACTGAAACGCAATTACTCGGGGTAGATACCGATACAATGGCAATAACAGAACCTGTTTTCACTGAAAACGGCAACTACGGTATGTCAGCCCCACATGACTTTGCAGCAGGCTACGGCGACTACCTTTTCATGGGTACAAGCGAAAACGATGTTATCGGCGTAAAGGCTGACGGAACATCTGAGACCATACTTAAATGGATAGACGCAGATACTACTGCTATGGGCATCGTTCCTGCGGAAAATGACGAGTTTTTCTGTTATACATATACAAGCTCTCACGGTGAAAAAACCAATTCCGTTGAGGTATATAAACTTGTACACCGCGAAGCGGGCGAGCTCGACAATGTACAGCTAATAACTATGGCTTCCTTCGGCACTAATCCGCTGAATTATTATATAAGCAAATTCAACCGTGAGCAGGATAAATACAGGATACAAACCATTGACTATTCATCTGAGCTTACTCCGGAAGAAATGGAGGACAAGTCTCCTCAGGCAATTGCGGACAGATACAAGGATGATATCAACAGGCTTAAAATTGACATAGCAGCAGGCAAATGTCCTGATATACTGATGCTTGACGCAAGCGATACTGCTCTTCTCGGCAAAAAAGGGGCACTTCTTGACCTTTATACCCTCATGGATAAAGACTCCGAGATAAACCGCGATACTGTAGTACCTAATATACTCAGAGCAATGGAAAGCAGTGACGGCAAGCTTTATTCGATCACACCAAGCTTTACGGTCAATACCATCGCAGCTAAGAAAAAGTTCGTTGACCATGAAAACTGGACATTGCAGGAAATGATCGACCTTTACGACAGCAAGGATACTGCTGTTCACCGCTACGACAGAATGACCAAGCAGGATATTTTCAGATACCTCATATGTTCAGACAACAAGCTTGTAGATATAGAAAACTCAGAATGTCATTTTGATACGCCCGAGTTTATAGAGCTTCTAAATTTCTGCAACAGATTTGTTGATGATATGGAGTTTGCAGATAAAGGGAACAACGAGGAATACATGAATTACTGCATGGGACTCGCAAACGGCAGAAAAGATGAAAGCGAACTTATCTCAATTATACATCTCTGCGGAGACCGCGATCTTGCACTGGATAAATTTGATTTCGGCGAGGATATCTCACTTGTAGGCTATCCAACATCTAACGGCAAGGGCGGCAAGATAATCCCTAACTATGAATTCTCCATAGGCGCAAGATCGTCTGTTAAGGAAGGTGCATGGGAGTTCATAAAGCTGATGCTCAATGAAGCATCAGATCAAAGCTTTGATGCCGGCAAGGGCGATCTTTCAAACGGCTATTCAGTTTTAATGAAGGAATTCGACAAGCAGATAGATGGTATGTCAAAGGTATATATTTACGATGAAAACGGTGATCTCACAGAATCGACTACCTTTACAGCCAACGGTATGCCTATAGAATTACTTTCAAAGGACGAGCTTGCAGACCTCAGAAGATATATACTCAGCTGTGATACTTTTCTTAATACAATAGATGATGATGCATACGCAATATGCATGGAAGAAGCCGATGAATACTTCAAAGGCGGAAAATCCGCAGAGGAAGCTGCAAAGATGATGCAGAACCGCATATCGCTTATCGTCAGCGAAAAGAGCTGAGTTATTTACACTATCTCCTATTATGCTTTTTTCATAATATTCTCTATATTTCAGAAAAACGGCAGTCATTGGTATGACTGCCGTTTTTCGTCTAAAAATTTTTTATGATATTCAATGGTTTTCCGTTGAAAAAACCGCTTTTTCTGCCCCCTTATAGAAAGCATAAAAATCGGCATAGTTTAACTGTAATGCTGATATAGAAGCTTTTACAGGAATATCGGGGGAAACCTTTCCTCAGAAAGGTTTCCCCCGATAAATCAATATAAATTTCTAAATAAGCAATGCGGTCAAACCGTGCCGATAATTATTACTTGCCTGTTTTAGGATCAAACTTTCCGAGGAGGTAGAGCTGAATCCTTACAGCGTCGTTATTAGTAACGCTGCCGTTGTTGTTTACAACAGAAGCATTGTTAAGACCTGCCTGTGTGATGTGGTTCTTGTCAGTACCGTTAACACCGTACTTATTCGGGTTAGCAAGGCTCTGCATGATAAGAACAACGTCTGACATATCTACCTGACCATCACCGTTTGAATCTCCCCAAACAATATCTGCTGCATTTGGAACATCAGTAGTTGTTATCTGAGCAGTAGTTGTTGTTGTTTGTGTCGTTGTTGGCTGTTGAGGTCTTGTGCCGATGTAAACGCCATTATCGTAGCATTCCTGACATACAGGGAAACCAAGAGGACCATAGATAGCCTCTGATTTGGGTATCTCCTTGCCGCAGTGCTCACACTTTACAGTCTCTACGGGAGCTGTAGTTGTTACTGTTGTAGTAGTTGTGGTCTGCTTGCTTGTTGTAGAAGTTTTAGTTGTAGTTGTTGTGGTAGTAGTTGTAGTAGCAGGCTTTGAAGTAGTTATTGTTTCCTTTGGCTCAACGACTACTGGAGTACCGCCGCCTGCCTTGCCGCCGTCAAGGTTGCTCTTTGCACCTGATGAATAGAACTGATTGAGTGAAAGACCGTTAGCTCCGAGAGCTGTCTGGTGGTCGAGACCGCTGTACTTGCCTGAATCTGTCTGCCATAGTGACTTCTCGAACAGGCTGTACTTGTTGTTATCCCAGTTCATGAATGTAGGATCAAGAAGTCCACCTGTATCACCTGAGTTAGGATTGATACACCAGAATGTGTGGTTGATATGGTTGTCTATCATGTAATCACGGAGAAGCTCCATCCACTTCTGGTTAGCGCCCTTGTCCATATGACCGCCCCACTCACCGATGAGAAGAGGTGCGATATCTTCCTTATTGATGTATGCCCATGTGTCATACCAATAGTCATCAAGGAGAGTCTCTGTAGTAAAGTCCTTGTCGAACCATGTCTGTGCATATACTGACGGACCGTAATCGTGAGGTGAGTATACTATCTGTGAAGTACCGCTTTCAGGTACTACAGGATACTGTCTTACACCGCGGAGGTTTCCGCCCCACCATGCACCGTACCATTTTTTATCCGCTTCTGTCTTTGGCTCCCATACATCAGGTGTATCGAATGTATAGCCCTTTTCAGTCATAGGATACTGCTCTATGCCCTCAACGAAAATAAGAGCATGAGGATTTACCTTGAGGATAGAATCTGCGCAGGTCTTTGCAGCATAAGCCCAGTTGTTCTCGTCCTTAGAGCCGTCCCACTTAGCGATATCAGAAGGGCACTCATCACCCTTATATCCACGCTTTCCGTGAGGCTCGTTTTTCAGGTCATAGCCGATAAGAGTATCATCATTTGAATACTTTTCAGCCAGCCATGTAAGTGAATCTATCCATACCTTTGTAGTTACGCCTGCCTTGCCGTACCAGAGCTCATAGTTATGACCTGAGTTGTTTGCGTCAGGGCTGTGGATATCAATGAATACCTTGATACCGTACTTCTTGCACTTCTGCATGATGATATCGAATATCTCCATTGAGTTCTTCAGTGTCTTACCGTCAGACTCAACGAAATCCCTGTTGATATCGCCGTACTTACCTGCGGGAGTGATAGTACCGTCCTCGCCCACTACGTCCTCGGGAGGATTATAGCTTGCCTGTACCGAGCTTACAGGGTTTGGCTTGCCGTTCATCCATGATACGAGAAGCTCAGAAGAAATAGGCAGACGGAGAGTATTGATACCGTGGTCTGCAATGCTCTGGAGCATATCATCAACATCTCTTGCATAGAGACCGTGAGCACAGTTCTCTGAGCAGTTGAAGCCGAACCAGTTTGCACCTGTGATCCAGACTTCGTTTCCGTTCACGTCGTAGAGTCGGCTTCCCTTTGCGTGGAGCCAGTCATCATTGTTGTCATCGGCAGCAACAGCCTTGCCGATAGAGTCAGGCGCAACTACAGGTACATAAACAGCACCTGTTACAGTCAGCGCAGCTGCGGCAGCAACAGCTGCCAGTGATTTTAAGATCTTCATAGTTTTTTCCCTCTCTGATTTTATATTTTCCGCACCTCTCATATCAGCGGCGCGGTATGAAGCTTATTTTACAGGAAGTGACTTATACTTGCCGAGGAGATACATCTGTATAGCCTGAGCATCATTTGTAGTTATGCCATTTCCGTTGCCCTCAACGTCAGCGTTTGCCGAACCCTCATCTGTGATATGATGATCGTCTGTTCCCTTCAATCCGTATTTATTCGGATTGGCAAGTGCCTGCATTATGAGCACAGCGTCCGCAAGATCGACCTGACCGTCGCAATTAGAGTCTCCGTACAAGCGATTACTGGCGATCTCAGCAGATGTGGTAGTTGTAGTTGCTGCAGCAGACGAAGAAGTAGTTGTTTTGGAAGTTGTAGCAGTGGTGGTCTTTGCAGGATCAGCATCAACTGTCTTGCCGTCGGATTTCTTTCCGCCGTCAAGGTTGCTTCCCTCTGAAGCAGCATATTTAGCGTAGAAATCGTTCAGCGAGATACCGTCCTTACCCAGTGCAACCTGATGATCGAGACCGATGAACTTCTTTGAAGTCGAGGTCTTCCATATAGCAGGATAGTAATATGTCTCATACTTTTCCGTATCCCAGTTTATGGTAGTCTTTCCCACCATAGTGCCGTCAGCACCCTGTGTTACGCCGAACTGTATATCCTTCCAGAGTCCGCCCGTATCACCTGAGTCGTCATTAAGGCACCAGAATGTATGATTGATATGATTCTTGATCATGTAATCACGGAGAAGTCCGAGCCATTTCTCGTTCTTTCCGCCGTCAAGACGACCGCCCCATTCTCCGATGAGAAGCGGATACATATCCTTGTCCACGAGATATGCCCATGTGTCGTACCAGTAGTCATCAAGGAGAGTTTTCTCTGTAAAGTCCTTGTTGAACCATGTCTGGTCACTTACTACAGGGCCGTAATCGTGAGGTGAATATACTATCTGAGATGTTCCCGAAGCAGGCATTACAGGGTATTTTGCAACGCCGCGGAGGTTTCCGCCCCACCATGCGCCGTGTCCCTCAAAGCCTTCAACGCCCTCAATAAGAATGAGTGCATGGGGATTCTTTGCGAGTATAGCATCAGCACAGTCCTGTGCTGCCTTTTTCCAGTTATTGGGAGCATCGGAGTTGTCCCATATAGCGTCTACAGGAGCTCCGCCGTATTTGCTGTGAGGCTCGTTCTTCAGGTCGAAGCCGATAAGGGTATCATCGCCCTTGTAGTGATCTGCGCACCATGCAAGAGTTTCTATCCAGACATCGGTAGTTACTTCAACTTTCTTTCCGTCACGTCCCGTGAAGCTTTTGCCATACCAGAGTCCGTAGTTATGTCCCGAGTTATTGGATTCGGGGCTGTGGATATCAATGAAGCACTTTACGCCGTACTTCTTGCACTTAGCAAGGAGGATATCGAAAAGCTCCATGCTGTTTACAACGCTTCCGTCAGACTTGATAAGGTCAACATTGAACGGATAGCTTGGATCGTCGTTAGGATTGATGCTTCCTACAGGATCGGGATCACCTACCATCCAGTTGTAGAGCAGCTCCGTGGAAACAGGCAGTCTGAGCACGTTTACACCGTGATCTGCGATATCCTTTACCATGTCGTCGATATCGCCGCTCCAGAGATAGTGAGGTGAACACTCGGTACAGTTGAAGCCGAACCAGTTCGCGCCCGTGAGCCATACCTCATTGCCGTTCATGTCGTAGAGTCGGCTTCCTTTTGCGTGAAGCCAGTCGTCATTGTTTGTGTCGACAGCGCAGGCTGTCATCGTTGTCTGACTAAGACAGGGTGCTGCTCCTGTCAAAGCCATTGTCGCAGCAGAAACTAACGCTGCAACAGAGCGTGTAATTTTTTTCATTATTTAATTTCCCCTCTCATAGTACACTTTTTCCAGTATACTAATATTACCTATATTGTAGCATTTCAGCACATAAATGTCAATAGTTTTGGTTAGATTGAGTGCAGAATACAGGCAAATAATAATGAATTAACGAAAAGACGAACGAGAAAAAACATTATGCCGCACTCTATACTTTAATAATCGTAAAAGTGCGGCATAATCGGACATAAAATATAAAATTATTTTAGCTTTCTCTCAATTCCTGTATCTTATCGCGGAGATATGCAGCGTGTTCAAATTCAAGCAGCTTTGCCGCGTTCTTCATCTCCACGGTCAGCTTGTCAATGAGATGCTGCTTCTCGGAAGCTGACATCTTCTTCTTTTTTGTCTTTTCCTCAACCTTGTTCTTTGAGGTTATCTCCAGAACATCGCGGACTTCCTTTATGATAGTCTTTGGCACTATGCCGTGCTCCTGGTTGAACGCCATTTGCAGTGAGCGGCGGCGTTCTGTCTCGGTTATGGCTCTCTCCATAGAACCTGTTACGGAGTCGGCATACATTATGACCTGACCCTTGGCATTTCTTGCCGCACGTCCTATGGTCTGTATAAGTGAAGTCTCGCTTCTAAGGAAGCCCTCCTTGTCCGCATCGAGTATGGCGATAAGGCTTACCTCAGGTATGTCCAGTCCCTCACGGAGAAGATTGATACCAACGAGTACATCGAATACTCCCTCTCGGAGATCTTTTATTATCTCCATACGCTCGATAGTGTCGATATCATGGTGGAGATAGCGGACTTTTACTCCAAGCTTTTCATAGTAAGAAGTCAAGTCCTCTGCCATTTTCTTGGTGAGAGTAGTCACAAGCACACGCTCATTACGCGCAGCACGCTCGTTTATCTCCGAAAGCAGGTCGTCCACCTGTCCGTGTGTAGGCTTTACGATTATCTCGGGGTCAACAAGTCCCGTAGGACGTATCACCTGCTCCACGATAGTATCAGTCTTTTCACGCTCTATCTGTCCGGGAGTTGCACTGACGTATATCGCCTGATGTATATGATCGTTGAACTCATCAAAGTTCAGCGGACGGTTATCCATAGCGCTGGGCAGACGGAAGCCGTAGTCCACAAGAGTAGTCTTTCGTGCGCGGTCGCCTGCGTACATGGCGCGTACCTGCGGCAGAGTAACATGACTCTCGTCCACGATGAGGAGGAAGTCCTCGGGAAAGTGATCCATAAGCGTAAGCGGAGTGCTGCCCGCAGGTCTGCCTGCAAGTACACGGGAGTAGTTCTCGACTCCGCTGCAATAGCCCACCTCACGGAGCATTTCCATATCGTAGTGTGTGCGCTGCTCGATACGCTGAGCTTCAATGAGCTTGTTGTTCTGCTGGAAGTAGTCGATACGCTCCGCAAGCTCACGGTCTATCTCTGTAAGAGCAGCTTCAAGCTTTTCATCGCCCACAACGTAGTGAGAAGCAGGAAAAATAGCCGCATGGGACACAACTGCCTTTACCTCGCCCGTTATCACGTTTATCTCGGAGATACGGTCTATCTCGTCGCCGAAGTATTCAACTCTTACAGCCGTATCCGTTGACATTGCAGGGAATATCTCTACAACATCGCCGCGGACTCTGAACTTGTTACGCTCAAAGGCTATATCGTTGCGCTCGTAGCGTATTTTTACAAGCTCAGCAATGAGCTGATCGCGGGGCTTTTCTGATCCCTGACGAATGGAAACGCACATGGAACGGTACTCCTCAGGACTGCCGAGGGAGTATATACACGAAACACTGGCAACGATTATAACGTCACTGCGCTCCGCAAGAGCAGTTGTGGCGGAGTGGCGGAGCTTGTCTATCTCGTCGTTTATGGAGGAGTCCTTTTCGATGTAGCTGTCCGTGCTCGGCACATAGGCTTCAGGCTGATAGTAATCGTAGTATGACACGAAGTACTCAACGGCGTTTTCAGGGAAGAACTCGCGGAACTCCGAGCAAAGCTGAGCTGCCAGTATCTTGTTGTGAGCAAGTACGAGGGTAGGCTTGTTCACACGGGCGATGACGTTCGCCATAGTGAAGGTCTTACCCGAACCCGTAACACCGAGGAGTATCTGCTCCTTTTTGCCCGACTGTATACCGTTTACAAGTTTGTCTATAGCCTGCGGCTGATCGCCTGCGGGCGCGTAGTTTGAACATAGCTTGAAGTGATCCATAGTTCCCCCTTTGGAAGTTGAGAGTGTAGGGGCGCACATTGTGCGCCCGTGTTTTACATTTAAACAAATATGAAACGAAATGTAGGGGGCGATGCCAACATCGCCCCGTCAATTTAAAGTTATTGTGTA
>JAEEGL012961980.1_pt1 | contig 24866 bp, 32 predicted proteins | sample 9134231 | NCBI WGS metagenome assembly JAEEGL01 (sample SAMN16246548, study PRJNA631951) | gut metagenome | biome: gut microbiome; feature: rumen; material: fiber-attached | host: Bos | place: Iran: Karaj | collected 2018-10
GGTACCTGCAATGAACTCTGTACCTGGCTTCTTTGAGTTCGGACCGGATACTTTAAGTTCAAGATTATGCTGATACAAAACACCTTCAATTCTTGTTGCATTTAAAAATTTTGCTCTCATCTTAATTCTCCTTAATCAATTTTATAATTCTTTCCTTTTTCGCTTAATGTATATATTACAGGATCTTTCCCAATTTTTTCAGCAAATCCGTCAGTTACTAACTTTCTTAAAGTCCCAGATACTGCCCTTGAAGAAATTCCAAGTCCTTCTGCAATATCTTTGGATTTTGCCATTTTAATATCATTATCTTGCATATACTTTAAAACGACTTTTCCATTATCTGTAATTTCTGGCTTAGATCCATCTTCGCCAGTTTGTAAGATTTCAAGGTATGCTTTAACATCGTCTGTCATAATACTATCTGCATAACTTTTATCATGTGAAATTAAACTATCAATAAAATTTAGAAATTCATTTTTCATTTTCAAATTACCTTTCAATCATTGTAATTATATTATATCAAATTTTTTGCTAAAAAGCAACCTTTTCGTCATAAATAAGTTGTTTAGCGTAAGGTAATGTGTGTACCCAATCAACAAATTGATGCCATTCAGTTAATTTATGATTTTCTCGTTGATGGCAAATACTACGAAGATTTTCATAATTCATTGTGATTGTTCTTGTTTGCAACCAACTTTCTGGCAGCCAGCGTACGAGTTCTTTCCAATAGCGTTTATCTTTAGTTTCATTATATTTTAAACGTAATGATTCTAAAAATCCAATAATTGTTGAATCAGGCCAGTAAACATTGTCTTCACGCTCTCCGACAACATCTTCTACCGCAATATGATAATCCCAAGAATTATCTCCGCTATCATCAATACCTTCCTCAAAAATTAATCTTGGTTGATAATCATCTGTTTCAAAGCAATCAATTGTAATTGGAGTTGATGCTAATTTATGCATCGTTGATGTGCTATTGGCTACCGTGCCAACCTTATAAGTACTAAATTCTTTCCACCAATATAGTGGCGCTGTAATATCTACGCAAACCTGAATCTGGCGTAAAAATTTGCGCTGTTCCGGCCCAGCTTTACATAAACGTTGAGCCAAATCCATATCATTTGGTCCAATAAATGCACATTCAACAACTTCAAAGCTATCATATGATTGAATGATACCTTGTTTTCTTAACCAATAGGCTACTTTATCACTTTTATCAAAATATTCATCACTTCTTGTATCTAAATCTGGATATAAATTTTCCATCCATCTTTGCGCCATGGTATAATCGTCCATATCATTAAAAGTTATAATTTTAAATAAACTATCTGATTTATCCCAACTGGCAAGAGGATTTCGCATACCCCTAAAAGCCCCACTAAAATTAGAAACTTGTGTATTTTCAAATCTCATTATAAATTTCCTCCAAAACCTCTACACGGACATTTTAATTCATTCAATAATTCCTCTATATCGTCAATATAAACATCGCCTTTATTATATTTAGTTTGCCATAAATATTCTTGATATGAAATTATATCAATTTTGAATCCATATGCGCGTGCCTTAACACGCATAGCGTCTGGATTTTTACAAGCAAGAGGAACATTTTCCTCTTGGCAATATTCCATTAACTTTTTAGTTTTGCCTGACCCCGGCTCTCCAATAATTTTAATCATTTTTTATCCTCTATTTCCAATAGTTGAGTTATAACCCCAATCAATACTTTCGTAGAAATTAATCCAGTAACGTTCACGCTCATTTAATTGTGCGCGATCACATTCTTCAATAATTTCATACATAAATTTTTCTGGCCCTAATTCTTTCATTTCAGAATAAAATTTATTATTTGAGGAATTTATACCAAGGCCAGCTTTGATATGGTCTCTAATTCTTGTACGTAAATCTACTGATTGTCCAATATAACAACGACCAGTATCTAAATTAGTAATTTTATAAATTCCTATATGGGTTTGTCCACTAGGAGTAATTCTTCCTAACAGGTTTGTAGTAGGATTTTTATAATAAACATCCCAAATAACTTTATTAATTGGTAGCGGATCACCTTTTAATTGTTTTGTTACTTCTCGTAAGATTTGAATATCTGCTAAAGCATTTTCAGAAATTGCGATTTTATAATAGTTTTTCTCTTCTTCTTCAAGGACTCTTCTTTTGTCCGCTTCAATTGCGGCCTGAGTTTTTGCTTTTAAATTTGCTAAAAGTGTTTCAACATCAGTTAATTCTGTTTGCTTTTTTTCAATAGCACTAACGAAAATTTGAACGCTATCTTCTAAAGTGCGAAGATACTCTTGTTGGTAATCTTCTTCTGCCTGTTGGTATCGTTGACTTGCAATCTCCGCAGACTTATCTAGCTTTTCTTGCATTAAATCATAAGATTTTTGATAAATTTCTTTAGATGTAATTTCAGCTTGCGCACTAATTGTAGCAATGTCTGCATTAAGTGAAGCTTTTTGTTTTTCTAAAGCATTGTTTTCAGTTTCCGCAGAAGCAATTTGAGCTGTTAGTTGTGTTAAATTTTGTTTTAATTTTTCATTTTCTTCAATCGTCTGTTGGTCTAATTTATGTTTTGGTATTAAATATATTATAACACAAATTAGAAAACCAATAAGACTTCAAATAAATGCAGTATTCATAAAACTCCTCTTAAAAAAGAAGGGGCAGATAAACTTCACCTACCCCTATTTTATCGACACAAATTTAACCTAAATTATTCAGCGTCTGCATCAGGATCAACAGCCAAGCCATCAGCGGTTAAGCTAAGAAGCTTAATAGCCTTATGTGAACCATCTTCAAGCTCGATTTCAGCGGGAGTACGAACGCCCCAACCCTTCTTCTGGAATGCTGTGAAGATACCATCAACAGAACGCTTGCCAAGACCAAGTGCTTCTGCAACATCAGCGGATGTTAAATTGTCACTATTGTGTTCCTTAAGATACATAAATACTTTCTTTGAATTTTCCTTCATTGCCATAATAATTCTCTCCTTTATTTTTTAATTATGTAAAAATTATATCACAAATTTCTATTTAAGTCAAATCTTTTTCTAAAATTTTTTGAACCATGTCATCTATGTCGATCATGTCTTCCAAACTTAAATTATATTTGACAGTTAGATTCATGATTTCATCTTTTGCTGATTCTACAGCTCGCTTATCTTGTGCTTTTTGAATTATTCTTTCTGCATTTGCAATTCTACATGCAATTCTTCTTTTTAACGACTTGCTTGCCATATCTGTTCTCTAATTTTTACAATTATATTATACACAAATTTTTTTCTTAATGCAAGAATTTTTGAATAAATTCATCTTCAGTAATGATTTCAACCCCCAAATTTTTAGCGGTTTTATTCTTGCTTGAAGTGCTATTAATATCATTATTAATTAAATAATTAGTATTTGACGATACAGAACTGGAAACTTTTCCTCCTTTATCTTCAATTTCTTTTTGAAGACTTGCCCTATTTTTATAATTATGTAATTTCCCAGTTATACAAACAACAACGTTATCTAAAGAATTAGAAGTAGGTAATACGTCAGTTTGAGCAAAAGTAATGAATGTTGCGATATAATCTGCATCATCGTAATTATAAGATAATATACTTGCTGATTTTTCCGGACCAAAAGAATCCCATTTATAGAAACTAAAATTATCTTTAACTAATTGTCTAAAATCGTCATAATTATTAACATGTTTGCAAATTTCTTTTGCCACGTTTCTACCGATTAATGGAATGCCAATGGCTGAGATGTAAGATTCTAAATCGGTCTGCTTGGAAGCTTCAATTGCCGCAAGAATTTTATCAACGGATTTTTCTCCAAATCCGGGTTTTTCAATCCATTCTTCTCTATGGTCTTTTAAATTATAAATATCACTAATTTTTTCAACCCAGCCCCAATCAATTATCTTTTCTAAAGTAGCTTTTGAGATACCTTTAATATCCAAACCCTTTTTACCGCAATAATGATCTAATTGATTAATAAGTTTACCAGAACAATTTGGATTTTCACAAACCAAAGTAATGGAATCAGTTCCGTGCTCGCATAATGGTTTCCCGCAAATAGGGCAAATCAAAGGCTGGTTAATGTATAATTTTGTGCGTTCATCATCTTCTTCTGCAGATAGAATTTGCGGAATTATCATATTTGCTTTAAAAATTTTAATTTTTTGACCAACCCAACCATTAACCAAACTATTGCCATGTAAAACACTACGCATTATGCTTAAATTATGTAATGAGGCACGTTCAATTATAGATCCATCTAATTCAACTGGATTAAATACTGCAACTGGAGTTAAAATTCCAGTTCTACCCATTGTCCAATCAATATCTATTAATTCCGATTCAACAATTTCGACTTCTGGTTTCCAAGCAATACCATTTTTAAAGTGGTGAGAGGTTTGTCCCAAAGAATCTCCATATTCACAATTTCTATATTTCCATACTATTCCATCACAAGGATATTCTGTAAAAGAATATAACTCATCAGTTACTCGTTTAATATCTTCTATATTTAAAAATTCATTAAAGAAATTAGAAGTACTAACATAATTAGAAATACCAATAAATGGGACTACTTCAAAGCCTTGGCGCACTGCTTCTATAAAGCGCGAGCCTAAATCTTTTGAACCATTAATTACATCCCAAGCAATAAAAGATAATTTTCGTTCCTTCACTAACTGAGTATCAAGTACATTTAATGCACCTGAAGCTGCATTCCTTGGATTTTTAAAAATACCATCTTTATTAATTTCTTCAAAATCTGATGTTTTAATTATGGCTTCACCATCAATTATAAATTCATTTTTACGCGGAATTTCTAAAGGAACATTTTGAAATTGCTTTATATGCTCTGTAATATCCGTGCCTTCAACGCCATTACCACGGGTGTTTGCGGAAATTAATTTACCATTATTATATTTGATGCGAACTGATAAACCATCTAGTTTTATCATAGCAATCATTTGTTGTGTTCCCGCAAAATCCGCAACCTCCTCGTAAGAATGACACTTAGCAAGACTGAGCATGGGCTTTGGTGTAATAGGGACTTTTTTTAATTCTGGTAATACAGACGCCCCCACCACTTGAGTAGGACTATTGGATAAAATAATTCCAGTTTTTTCCTCAAGTTTACGAAGTTCTTCTAAATTATAATCATATTCTTCGTCGCTCATAATTGGGGAATCTGAATTATAATATGCATAGCTGGCAGAATTTAATTTATCAATCAATTCTTTAATTAATGATAGATTTAAACTATGTATTGTTCCCATAATTAACTATGATATTCTGTTTTAACTAACCAGAATTTCTTTCTTCCATCTTTAAACATAACCGCGTGATCATCATACCAACCTCTATCCATTCTTTCAATGGCTTCATGAGCTTGTTCTTTATTTTTAAAAACTAAATTACGATGAAAATGCATATTTCCATGATAACCACTTGATTCTTCTGGACAATACGCCCAAGTATTTAAATCTTTTAAAATCTGCTTTTCTGTTTTACTACAATGATAAACCGTATAATTAATGTTATGCATATCTTATTTCTCCTTCATCCTATTTTTATTATATCATAATTTTTTATAAAAGTAAAAAAGAGGAACTTAATCCTCTTTTAATAATGCTTTTCGCAAATCCTCAAGTGGAATATAATATTCCATTATCATACAATCTCGTCCAACGCCATAGGGTATTCTAATAAATAAAAACTCATCTGTAATTTCGCAGGCTTTAATTATATTTTCACCTAAGTTTAGTTTAGAAATTTTATAAACTGCGATATCTTTAGGCTCTTCTTTCAAATCTTCTGATTCTTGAGGAAGATTAAACCATTTTCTCATAAACGAATAATTTTTTTCCATATTATACCTTTGATACTGATTGAATTCTGTCTTTAATCGCAATGTTTCCAGTTGCAGTTCTACCTAACAATGGAATATCTGTCGCTGGGATACAAATTGATTTTGATATACCAATGATAAGAACGGAATCTTCATCGCTAATTAATGCTCCTCCCGCAATCGTATCATTATTATTTTTATAGCAAATGACGCCCTTTCCACCACGTCTTTGAGTAATTAAATCCTTCTGCGCAATTTTTTTAGTAAAACCTCCAGTAGAGAAAATGCTTAAACAATCATTACTATCTCTTACTACTAATGTTGTAATTACTTCATCTCCATCATTTAAATTAATACCTTTAACTCCAGAAGTAGTTCTTGAGGTTGTAGAAATTTCAGTAGAATTAAATTTAATACACATACCATTTTTGGTTAACATAATGAGTGGCTCATCATTAACTAATGATACTGATGCTAGTTGATCACCTTCTCTTAAAGTAATCGCAGCAATGCCTGTTTTCTTCTTTGTTTTTGTATATTCTTCTAGAGAAGTTTTTTTAACTAAACCATTTTTAGTTGTGAATAATATATATTTAGCATTTGTATCTCTATATATTGAATAAATCACAGTCGGATTTTCACCAGGCTCCATTTGGATTAAATTTCTAATTGAAATACCTTTTGTGGTATTGGTACCTTCTGGAATTGAGTCGACGATTAAACGATACATATTGCCTTTATCAGAGAAAATCATTAATGAATCTACTGTATTTGTGCGAATTACCGCATTTACAATATCATCAGTAGTTTTAACTCCTTTGCCACCTCTGTGTTGTGTGCGGAATGAGGATGCAGGAACTCGTTTAATTAAGCCAGAATCTGTCATAATAACAACAACTTTCTCTGGTTCTACAAACTGAATTTCTTTATCTTCTTTTTTAATTTCAAGTTGGGTTAATTCAGTTTTTCTTGCATCTCCATATTTCTTTACAAGATTTGCGAGAATTGATTTTAATTCATTGGTCTGCCGTTCTCTATTTACAAGCCAATCCGTTAAATCATCAATAACACTAATCAGATCTTTTTTCTCTTTTTCAAGTTCAATTCTCTCTAAATTTGCTAAACTGCTCAATCTCATAGCAAGAATAGCTTTTGCCTGCTCTTCAGAGAAATTATATGTACTAATTAATTTCTCTTTTGCAGTCGCAGCAGAGTCAGATTTTTTAATTAAAGCAATAATATTATCAATATCTTCAAGAGCTTTCAACAACCCTTCAACAATATGCAATCTTGCTTTTGCTTTATTTAAATCAAACTCTTTTTCTTTTTTCAAGCAAGCTAAACCATGTTCAACATAAATTTCGCAGCAATCTTTAAGATTTAATTCTGTTGGAGTTTTGCCAACCAAAGCAACCTGGTTATAAGAGAAACTTGATTGTAATTCTGTTTTAGCGAACAATTGATTTGCAATATAATCAAGATTTCTATCACATTCTACGACAATTCTAACACCGTTTTTATTAGTTTCATCTCTAACATCAAGGATTCCGTCAATTTCATCAGCTGCCGCGCCAATTTCTTCAACTAGAGTTTCAACATTTACCCCATATGGAATTTCATAGAATATTAAATTGTTCTTTTCTGTTTTGTATTTTGCTCTAATTTTTACCGAACCATGTCCTGTTTTCATGATGGCAGGAATATCATTTTTATTAATAATAATTCCACCTGTTGGGAAATCAGGGCCTGGAAGAGTCGGTTCTTTACCGTCAACATAGTCATTAATTGCTTGCGCAACTTCACCTAAATTATGTGGCGCCCAAGAGCAAGCAATTGCAACGCCAATACCATTATTTGGGTTACAAAGAAGATTCGGAAAATATGAAGGTAAAACTACTGGCTCTTCCAAATCATCGCTATAATTGGGAATAAAGGGTACATTGTTTTTCTTTAATCCTTGTAACAAACCATCTTCTGCAATTTTAGTAAGACGCGCTTCAGTATAACGTGCGGCCGCAGGTCCGTCGCCATTAATGCTACCCTTATTACCATGACAGTCTATTAATGGATAACGCATTACCCATTCCTGTGATAAACGAATCATTGCACCATAAATAGAACTATCTCCATGAGGATGGAATTTACCCATAACATCACCGACGATACGCGCAGCCTTTGCATGCGGTTTTGATGAGATATGGCCCTCAATTAATGCTGAATATAAAATACGTTTTGCTACTGGTTTTAAACCATCCACAGCATTTGGGATAGCACGGTCAGAATTAACAGAATAGGCATATTCAATAAAATTAGTATGTAATTCATTATAAATATCGTTAATCTGCATTATATGTTCCAGCCTCCTCACTGTGTTCTTTAATATATTCTTTTCTTAAACTTGCACTTTGGCCCATTAATACTTCAAATAGATTATTTGTAGCTTCTTTGTCATTTACAGTAATTAATTTAATAATTCTGTTGTTGACATCAGTTAAAGTTTCTTCCGTCTCTTCAACTGACATTTCACCAAGTCCTTTAAGTCTGTTAACTAGATATTTTACACCTTTATTCTGATTTCTAAACTCATCTAAAGCTGCATCATCTTTTAAATATTTATAACCCTTATTTCCAGATAATGTAATTTTATATAGCGGCGGCACACCAGCATAAACGTATCCATCTTCAATTAATTGAGGACAGAAATTCCAAATGAATGTATAAAATAGATTTTTAATATGCGCGCCATCAACGTCGGCATCACTCATAATAATAATCTTGCCATATCGCAGATCTTCTGGACGGTATGTAATTTTCATTGTTTTAAGATCAATAGTTAATCCAAAAGCATCAATCATTGACATAATTTCAGCGTTCTTTTGGATTTTATCTAATGTAGCTTTTTGTGTGTTAAGAATTTTGCCTCTTACCGGCATAACGGCTTGGAATGAATTATCTCTAGCCATCTTTAAGTTACCGGCCGCACTGTCGCCCTCAACGATAAAGATTTCACAATCTTTGCGTGGTTTACCTTTACAGTCAGCTAATTTCTTATCAAATTTTAAAGCCTTTTCTTTCTTTTGCGTTTGCGCACGAGCATTATCCCTGGCTTTTTTTGCAGCTTCTCGAGCCTTACGTGCATTAATAGCTTTGTCCGCAATTAATTTGACCTCTTTTTCATTGGCGTTCATCCACGCTTCAAGATTATCAATAATCGCTCTAGTAAATGGAGACATATCAATTTTAGTGATTCTTGATTTTACTTGTGCGTCATATGCCACTCCTGGTGCGGTGATGTTGAAAACGATATACAAACCTTCTTGAATATCTTCACCAGCAAGGTTTTCATCCTTTTCTTTTAGCCATTTCTTTTCTTTGAAGAATTTGTTAAATTCTCTTGTTAAAATCGCTTTAACCTGTGTGATATGCTGACCAGACTCGGTAAGACCAGTATTGACGTATGGAACAATAGTAGATCCATATGCTGATGTATAAGTCATAACCATATCCATCTTGTTCTTACCGTTAGCAAAATTCATATTAAATCTATTATCAATTAATTCTTTATCTTTTACTGCACTATCTACTAAATCATTAATACCGTTTGTTGAGAAATAAGTAGTTTTATTTCCATTATCATCGAGATTAATTATTAATCCAGGACAAAGCGCAGTAATGGTTTTACATAAATCTTTTACTTTAGAAATTTCTACTTCTGTATGAGTAAAGAATTCTTCAGATGGTTTCCACTGTACTAAGGTTCCAGTAGTGTTATTATCCCATTTTCCACTATCACGTTTATTAAACTCGCCTTCTTTAAACCATAAGTGTTCATACTGATTATCTCTATAAGTAATAACCTCTAACCAATGAGATAAAAAAGTGGTAATTTTACTACCAATACCAAAAGAGCCAAGAGATGTTCCTTCATAAGTTCCATCTTCTCTATATTTACCTGATGTATTTAATACGCTAAATGCGGCTTCAAGGATTGTTTTTCCATCATCTCTGAAAGAATTGGGAATAAAACCTTGACCATTATCTTTAACAATTACAACATCTTTTAAAATTGTAATATCAATTTGATTACCATGACCCAATCTAAACTCATCAATAGAATTAGATAAGATTTCAACCAAAAGCTGGGTTGCATATGTGGTATCACCAGCATATACGCCAGGTCTTAATCTTGTAAATTCTAATGGTGATAAAGATTCGATGCTATTGGCATCATATAAGGTATTATCTTTCTTTATCTTTGTCATTATTTAACCTCTTATATAATTATTATATCAAAAACAATTAAAAAAGTCAAGATTTTATTCTTGACTTAAGGTTTCTATCATTTTTTGTAAATTATTTATAGCTGTTGCTTTATCTACTTTTTCCAAGTGCATATAAGTAGGTAACATTATAAGATTTTTTTCAGGAAAAAATTTTTCTGCAGATTCAAACAGTTCCTTTGCCATATCTAAATCAATTTTATCTATGTCTACATAAAGAACATATATATTATCGTCCATATTTTTTTAAAACCTCTTCCGCAGTCAATTCTCCAGTAGCAAGTTTATCTGCTAATTCATTTCCTTCAATCCCGCTATGACCATCACATTTTTTGATAGCTATAAAATGATCCTTCCAATATAATTCATACATTGGTTTAATTAAATCTTGATTCTCTACTGGAGTTCCTTTTGTAGTTTTCCAATTATTTTTTTCCCAAGTATCTGCCCATTCTGTAATACACTTCATTGCATATGCAGAATCAGTATAAACTAAATTAGCTCCAAAAATACTTTCAGAGCCATATTTTTTAATTACTTCATAGATAGCTTGAAGTTCCATTCTGTTATTTGTTGTATTATTGACTTGTTCAGAATAAGCGTCTACTAAATTACCAGATTTATCGTATACAACATATCCAAAACCGCCTATATTATTTTCGCCTTTTTTATTTTTAATTCTTGTTGAACCATCTGTGTAAATAGTAAACATTTTTTAACTCCTTTTTGCCAATTTCCTTAAGGTAATTATAACAAAAATTTTCCTTTTTGTCAAGTCAATTCCTTTATCTTTCGTCTAATTCATCTTGGATTATACCCATGTTTCATTAATCAATAATTTACATCTGGGTAATCAGAAAGTTCTGAATGATCATAAATTTCCTTTGCCTTGAAAGAGTATTTTTTAGTAATATCCGCGCATAATTCAATTAAATTATCTAAACATTTTTTTAAATATTCTTTATCATTTAAATTATCTTCGCAAATACAAATATGAATATAATCATCCAGCCATGTTTTCATTGTTAAAGGAAAAGTTTGGACTGTAATTATTTTATCATTATCATCTTTACCTATCCAATAGTGAAAATTGTGGAAGGTGCGGATATGATTTCAATCATTGTGTTTGCGGTTTTCGCCTAATTGCGCAATGATATCGGAATAATTTTCATCTTTTTTGCTTGGTTGAATGTATCTGCGCAAATATGCGCCATCTTGTCTGGAGGAATGAATAATTATACCTTTTGGGTTCTTTAATTGTCTATTTTCTGCTCATTGAGTGCTATTAGTCATCATACACACTAGCATAATCTTTCCCTCATTTCCCTTATTTTTTTATGATAGGCATCTTTCTCATTAATGTATTCAAATAAATCAAGTTTTAAGACAGCTAATTGATGTTTTGCAATTTCTAAATCGAGTTTATGTAATTTAATTTGTCTATAAAGCATTTTTGCTTCATAGGAATGAGGGTCAAAGTTTCCACTTTGGTTCATTGAATAAAGCAACTGTTTTAATGCGGACAATTTAACTTTTATATCATCTCTATATGTTTTTGCGGCAGCGATTTGAGCACGTGTTTCTGCGATGGTTAATCCAGTAATTTTACTTTCAAAGTCTTTATCTTCATCAGCGCACCAGGCTTCACCAATAAATTTTCGTCCCATGCTATCTTCCGCAATGCATGTTGCGTGTCCATCTTTATATTTAAAAATAGGTTCTTTCATATTATTACTCCTTTATAAAATTATAACAAAAAATAAATAAAGGAGCAAATTGCTCCTAAAAATACTAATAACCATTTTTGTTTATGCAACGGGGTGGACGCTGGTCGCCGGCCGGCTTGCTTAATGGCTGAATACGCGTCTTTCTTGTTCCCATGTCTCTAGCTTTTCTTTTAGTTCAGCATTTTCTTTTTCAACTCTATCATTTTCGCGTAATATAAGGAAACAAACTGCCATTAGTCCAAAAAGAATTACTGTAGTGAATATCAGTGCTATGCATACCATATCCATATTATTTTTCCTCAAAATCTCCATTTTTAAATTTTCTCATAAATTTATCTACATCTTGCTGTGTGTAACATTCATAATGATTTACTTCTTCTTTACAATGGAAACAATATAGTTTTTTAAGATGGCCCCTACCTCTTTGCGAAGCTTGATTGCGCCAAACGTTAAGTCCTCTATTGCCGCATTTAGTGCAATAAAACTGATGGTTTTCAAAAGTTGTCATTCAATATAATCACCCTAATCCTTTCTCTATTAATTCAATAATTGCTGGGTACATTGGTCCAGTTGGTTCAATAAACTTTTTATTGCCAATTAAAGTACGTTTAATATAGCCTTTCTTTTGCATTAATGTTAAAATTCCATTGACTGATCTGGTTTGAAGTTCTAAATTAGCAGCTATATCTTTTGCTGTTTGTGGAACATAATCTGCTTTTGCTATATATTTAACAACTTTAGTATACGGAATTTCCTCTTTTTTGGTTTCCCACATTTAATTTTTCCCTCACTTTATATATATATTATATCATATATTTTTAAAAAAATAAAAAAAGAACGGTTTATTCACCGTTCTCCATTTTCATAATTACATTTGAATCGCTGCCAACAACCTGGGGAAGCTTACCATTCCATTTTTCATAGTACATCTTCTCAAGAATTTCTTTTGTCAAACTTTCACTAATGGTTTCATTTACATACGCTTCTGCATCTGCTTCAATTTGTCTAACCTGCGCATCAGCGTTAGCTTCAATGACTTTAGTTTCTGATTCTGTCTGTACTTTTAATTTCTTCTGCTGCGCGACCTGTTTTTCTTCAACAGCATTTGTGAAAGCATCTGTAAAGTCAATATTCTCAATAGCTACACCAATTAGAATAATGTTATGTACTTTTAAGTTTGTGGCAAGAGTTTCTTCAATCCCAAGAGCCAGTCTGGAACGATCTCCAATTAACTCTTCTGCAGTATATTTAGCTGTCACTGTTTTGACCGATTCAGAAATCATAGGAACAATTACTGTATCGTAATAATTTCTACCAATCGTTTTATAAATGGTCATTGCATTTTCTTTTGAAATCTGATAGTTTAATGTAAATTTCATCTGCACTTCCTGAATATCTTTTGAGAAACATTCAAGATCTAAAGTTTGTTTCTGGATTCGATTATCCATTTTAACTACGCCCTGCCAAGGTGCCTTCATATGGAAACCAGCATCTAGCGTAGTATCCTCAACCTTACCGAATGTGGTAAGAACTCCGGTATGTCCAGTAGGAATTACCGTGTGTGAGAAGAGAAGTGTGAGAAGAAGAATAACCGCGAGGGCAATGCTAATAATGTGACTCTTTTTTAATTCCATTTTCTATCCTTTCTTAATTTTCAATATTAATTCCAAGCTGATCTGCTGTCATTGGCGTTCCATCTGAATTAAATAAAACTGTTATTCCAAGTGAGCTGGTACAGCCATAACGCAGATAGACAACGCCTGTTGATTTATGTATCATATAAGTAAAATCATCTCTAGTATTATCTTCAAGATAGATGAAGTCTGAAGCAGGATCGCTTTCGTTATATTTTCGAACTTCTGCATGACTACAACCTGTCAATGTTAATGCTATACATATTGAAACAATAAATTTTTTAAACATAGTTATGCTTGAATCCTTTCTTTTAATTGTTTCATGCGAATTGGATTTTTTAATTTTCTCATAGCTTTTTCTTCAATTTGACGAATGCGCTCACGAGTAACATTAAATTCTTCTCCAATATTTTTTAACGTATGTTGCGTTCCATCAATGAGGCCCCAGCGCAATTTGATAATTTTCTGTTCTCTTGGTTCTAGAGAACTTAAAACCTCATCCACAAGTTCTCTAGTAACTTTTGCTCTAAGCGCTTCCTCTGGAGTGGGCTGATTTGTATCTGGAATAATATCTGTTAAATCTGCATCCTCTTCATCAGTCAATGTCTTGTCAATAGAAAGAGGAGTTTTACCGGCTGTAACATAAGTATGGAGCTTTTCAACGGTCAAACCAGTAGCTTTAGCGAGTTCTTCATCCGTTGGCTTACGACCATATCTTTGGGTTAAATCAGCTTTAGCTTTTGAGATTTTTGATAATGCTTCTACAACATGGACTGGTGTGCGGATTGTGTTATTCTGATCCGCAATCGCGCGAGTAATTCCCTGGCGAATCCAATAGGTTGCAAATGTTGAAAATCTGAAACCTTTTGTATAATCATATTTATCAACGGCTTTCATTAATCCAATATTTCCTTCTTGGATTAAGTCAAGAAAGCTAAGGCTGCTTTTTCCAATATATTTTCTTGCAATATATGCCACTAAACGCAAATTAGAATTAATTAAAATTTCTCTTGCGTTTGTGTCATTTTTTTCTTTAAATCTTTTTGCAAGATAAAGCTCTTGCTCTGGGCTTAAAAGTGGAATGGTGTGAATTTGTCGCATATAAATTTTCGCAGAATCAGCTACTGGTAAATGAGATAAATCATCTCCACTATCTTCATCGAAGTCAGGGAGAATAATTTGAACACCAGCTTCAAACAATACATCGTAAGCCTTATCAATATCTTCATCTGAATCAAAGGTATCAGTAATGACTGACTCTTGGATAGTATCATTTTCAGCTTCTTTTATAATTTTTGCAATCTTTTCTTCAAATGTCATACATCACACCACCTTTCTAAAAGCAGAAATTTGACCATTATCATCTTTAAATGTAAATTTACAGTAAGGTTTCTTTTCTGCTATTGCATTTTGAATTTTTTTGATAATTCGGTCATAATCAATGGCGCTTTCTTGCATTTTAGCTTCTTTGATTAACCATTCAGTCACTCCAAGGATATCGCCAGTAAAAACGCAAACTCTTTCATCAAAATTTTCAGTATTACAAAGGTCGCGTTTTGCTCTATTGTTATTCTCTGTTGCAGTGACCCATTCAAGATTACAAAGACGATTATCTCGTTTATTATGATTTAAATGGTCAACTGTCATTGAATCACAATCTTTAATTGGATCCCAAGTTAATAAAACTGCGCGATGTACAAAATACATTTCTGACCCGTTTGAAAAGCATAAATATCCAGATGAATTAACCAATGGTTGAATTGAACGTTTGCGTCTAGTCTTTATATTTCCAAGAGTTGATACATAAACGCCAATTTTGGGATTCCATTTCCATCGTTCAATTTGGAAATGGAATTGCGGAAACATAAGATTCATATTTTCTATCCCTTTCTTTATATAATAATTATATCATATTTTTTTAAAAAATCAATTATAATTCTCCATTTCTAGCATATTCGATAAAAAATGCGGTATCAATAACTTCTTTACAAACTTCGTTAAATAAATCATCTACAACAGGATTTTGTACATTTAAATTGGGATTTTGTACATATGCATCAGATAAAGCGCGAATACTTGTGATAGTAGAATCTGCAATAGTAGATAAGGATGCGTCACCCAAGGTGTGACTGCGGATTTGTATGATATAATCGTATATTTCACCTGTTGGACGAAGACATTCTTCATATGGCTTTTGATTAATATATTGTTTCAAGTAGTATTCAAGTCTTACTAAATTGGCGACATATTTAGGATTTACATGACCTTCATCATTATATAATCTTTTATAGGAATTCATAGACATTCCTTTTGTTGTTTTAGCTGCTAAAATAGGATCATATCTTACAATTAAATCTCTATTATCTATTAATTTTTGCCAACTATCTGCATAGATTGGATTAATAATAAAATAATCAGTAAACAATATTTCAAGCATATTAACATTTTGTTTTTTTAATTCAGAAAGCATTGTACGAATATCTTTTACAGACATTTGTTCTTGACTATCTGGAATTTTTTTGGTTGTACTTTCACCCTGTTTATTTTTATATATATCTGAAAGCGTTGGAGCAATAATAAGTTTAGTATCAATATCGGAATTTTCTGTATCAGTTCCATAATTTTGGCTACCGACTAAAAAAAGTCCAACTATATTATCTTCATTATAATTCTTTTTTGCATAATTATAATGAACATTCATTCTATCAATTACCATGGACATCTTGGATCATCTCCCATCAATTTTATTTCAGCTGCTTTAATAGCTTTAGCATATTCATTAGTTGAATATAAAATATCGTTTCTATAGTGTAAATAGGAACTTGTTGGTTTTTTATATAATAATTTAGCTGCCGCACTTATACGCGGAGGCGCGTTATCAATATCATAACTTGAAAATTGTGCAAGATAATATATCAAAGTAATTGTATAACATGTTTCAAAATTTAAACCATTATTATCTTGAACTGCAGTAAGCGCAATTTCTCTAATTTCGTTTTGCTGTTGAGTTGTTAAAATTTTGTTATCTGACATATTTTTACACTCCTTTCTTTTTACTTATTAATTTTATAATATTTTTTTATAAAAATCAAAAAATCCCCGCATAGGCGGGGATTTTTAATTAATTTTACATATTTTGGTCAGATTCTGGTGGTGTAGAATCTTCATTTGCTGCAATAATTTCATTTAATAAGTTTTCTGCATGATCAAGTCTTTCAAGCGCAGAATTTAAATTTTGTTCTAAACTTGTATAATAGCTTAATGCTGAGTTGGCAGTTTCTTCAACATCGGTGATACGATTATTATGAAGATTTAATCTTCCTTCTATTTCCTGAAGAGAAGAGTCTGTGGCATCAACTTGAATCTGAATTGCATTTAAAAGTGCAGATGGACTCTCAACATCAGTAATAGCATAAATTTGAGGATCTACATCAACTCTAATTTCAAGACTGCGAAGAATTGTATAATTGGTAAATGTCCCAACAATATTTTCAGATTCTTCATTTTTAATTACTACTGGACCAGTTTCAATATCTTCTTTTAATTGATTTAAATCATAAGGTTCAGTATTATTAATAAAAAGATGTAATCTACCAGATTGCTCTGTGTAGTAATTATTTAAAATATATTCATGTTCGTTAATAATTGCTATCATATAATTTCTCCTTTATTATATTATATCATAATTTTTTATGATATTGCAACCTATTTTCCTCTTTTCATATATGTTAAATCTATATTGCTAAAGAACGATAGATCTTTTTTAACTCAATGCCCATTTTCTTTATAATAAGCATCTGTAATAACAGTTCATTTATTATTAATTTTTTCGTATAGAATAGAATCAGCTGGTACTGAATAAATTTCAAGATTATGGTTAGCCTGAACATTAGAAATTGTATAGCTATAACTTGCAATTGTTGTACCATTTTTATCCATACCTTTTTCTTTAATTAAATTAGTTGTGACATTTGTTCCATTATTTGTAATTCCAATAGTATCTGTAATTGCATTAGGAACAATATTAAGAGTATAATCATTTCCTGGCATAACTACAACTTGGCCATCTGGGAAAAGTCTGCAATTATTACCAGTAGATGTAACAGTATAGTAAGTAACTTCACCAAAAATAAACATTAAATTATGTTTTTCTGTAATGTTATTTAAATTATAAGTATATATGGCACTAGCACCAGTAGTTTCAAAATTAGAAATTTTTCACTGTAAAGTATCGTTGTTTGAATCTGTCGCATTGTCTTTGCGATACTTAATGTCTATAAAGTGGGTTCCTGCTGGTATACTGTAAGTAATTGTTTTTGCGGTATTGGTATTATCAGCATTTGTGTTACATCTATATTGAGCATTGGTATCTGCTGTTGAGGTGGTTGTTAATGCAGTATCTAATTTACCAAAAATACCATAGTCATATGTTGCTTCAGCATAGTTAATATACTGGATAGTGATTGCACAAGCACTATCTAATGAAAAATTAATTCTTGCAACTGCCGCACTATTAGCCTGAGCCTTGTTTGCAGATACATAATAACCAGAATTACTATTTAAATTAAATCCATAGCTTGCTCCAGATACTCTGGTTGTAACGCTATAGGTATTAGAAACGTCTTGTCTTGATAATTGAGAAGTAATATTTACTCCATTATCTGTTGCCAGAGTTAAAACAGGATCAACTGGATTAATAGTAATTGTTTGATTACTACCTTCTTGTAAGCGTACAGTTCCATTACTTGGATCTGTAATGGCGTTAATGCTTGAAATTGTTAGTGGATAATAATTAACACCAACTTCTTCTTCTGGTGGTTCAAAAACAGTTTCTTCATAATCAAATTCAGCATATATTTGAGTAATTCTTGCATAACCATTATTTGCATTTTTACTACTACTTTTAGTTCCTGTTGTAGTAACCTTTACAGAAATAATTGGAAATTCTCCATTATTTTGAAGATAAGTGTTAATGCTGTTTGTTAGTTCATCACTTGTTGCTGAGCCTGTCGCATATGATGTGCCTAATTCTCCAGATACTGCGGCATTGTTGGAAGAACCGCCAGCGGCAGTGCCTGCAGCAAAATAACATGTTACAGTAGCTGTTTCGCCATTATTTCCTTTTGCACCACGCGCATATAATCTTGTAGCTGTTATTTTATAGCTGTAAGGTGGTAATTCACCAGCTACTGTTAAAGTAAAGGTTGAACTTACACTTGTTGAATTTGTATTACTTAAAGTTTGAGAAATATAAGTTGAATTATCATCTGCGGCAGCATCAGCAATTAATAAATAACCACTAGAACCTGCGCTAAGACTATGATTAAGCGATACATCGGCGCTTGGTCTAAAAGTTAATGTTCCTGAAGCCATGATAATACCTCCTTTATCAACTGTTCGGCTGATAAAATATTAGTATTTATATATCCAGGCATTTTATTTGTGCTTGGATCGCCGCAAATATTTGAAATTAAATCACCTTTATCACTCATGGAAAAATAGAGTAATATACACATTGTTTTGTCATTTCCAAAACTTCCAGATCCAATAACTTTTTTATCATTAATTAAAATATCATTTCCTTCAATTGTAATATTAGTAAAATATTTTCCTAAAATCAATACAATATTTTCTAAAGTAAGTTGTGTAGACATATCTATTGAAGTGGGTAGGAAAAAAGCTACACCATAATCTTCTTTTGTTGCTACAATATTACCACCAAAAGAATTGTAATTATAAATAGGAATATTATGTTCATCACAGTATTCTTTGTTCAATAATTTTTCTGTATTATCACCATGACAAACACAAGTGTGATCGGTGTAAATATTAATGATTTCATACTTTTGGTTTTGAAATGCATCCATTAATATTGGAACTAAATCTTTCATATGAACAGAGATAACTTCTTTATCAGCTAAAGTGGTTTGCATTTCATAAACTGCTTTCTCTTTAAAAAAATCTTCAATGCTTTCGTATCCTAAAGCAAGAATTTTGTCTTTGAAACTACGTTTTTCTGGCAAATCATTTAAAACGCTATATAAATGCTGAGAATTAATTAAAATTCCTCGTTCTACTCTTGACATAATTTATCTCCTTAATACTGTAGATAAATATCTCCGTTTTGCCCTTGGGAATCAGAAGGGTTTGATCTACCAGAATAATAAGTTGCTCATTCAAGATTTTCTAGTGCAGATACGCGAGCTGCAAGCGCAGTATCATCATAGGCGTTTTGCCAAGTGCCATTATTTGCTAAATATTGCTTTGTATTTGTACCGAAAGTAATAGATGAATTAATAATTTTAGAAGCAGATTCATCATTAATAATTAATCTATCTCCACTTGCGATTGTAGCAGTTGTGGTTATATCGCCAGCATTGGTAATATTGCCAATACTAGGCAAATCTGATGCTACTAAAGCTCTGAATGTGGGCACTCCATTTTGTGCGTTTGGAGCAGCTAATACGTATTTGGCAGTTTTACTTGCATATGGGTTTTGAGTATCACCATATCCACTTGCTAATGAAATTGTTGTATTTAATGTTGTTGATTGTGCAGTATTGGTACTAGATTGGACTGGGGATGTAGCCTGGACACGCACAGAAGTTACTGTACCAGTATTGTTTGTTTTACCATTTCAGTTTGAAATATCGCTTGCGGAAATGCCCGCTGCAGCACTGGCCGCAAATACTGGATCTGTTTCTGCAAATGATGTCAAATATCCTGCATCATTTGTAAAAGCAGAAACATTGGTAGGCACGGTCGGAATAGTTGGTTTATTGGTTAAATCTTCATATGAGCCAGAAAAATCTGATTTAGCATTTCAATTGCTGATATCTACGGTCGTAATACCTGCGGCCGCACTTGCAGAATAAATAGGATCTGTTTCAGTATATGAAGTCAAATAACCGGAGTCATTTGTGAATGCAGACACATTAGTTGGTACTGTTGGAATAGTTGGTTTATTTGTTAAGTCATTATAAGAACCGCTAAAATTAGATTTTGCATTTCAATTTGAAATATCAGTAGATGAAATTCCAGCTGCTGCACTTGCAGAAAATATTGGGTCGGTTTCTGTATAAGAAGTAATATAACCACTATCATTTGTTAAATCACTAGTTTTAGTTGGTAGAGAAAGAGAAGAAATTGAATTATCAACATATTCTTTATTAACTGCATCTCCATTATTTGTTGGAGTAATTATATTTTTAATAGTGGTTTGAGTTGGAGTTATTTCAATAGCACTAGTTGAAGACTCTGAAACTCCACTCCAAGATTTTATTTTTATTGTTGATCCATTTAAATCTATTTTTGATGAACTTGTACGTGAAGTTGTTGCACTAAGATAAACATTACCAAGTGAATTGTTAATATGTCCAGAAGCAGATGAATCATTAACATGTGTTTTAACATAATTATTTAAATCAGATGTACTTACAGCCCCTACTTCACTTGCTGTATAAGTTGGTTTAGTGCTTGCTTTAGCTCAATCCGCAATATCTGAAGTTTGTAAATATCCACTTAAATCAACAGCAGTAGTACCAATTAATTCTCAATTATTATTTATATACATATATTCATCATGCACAGATGAATTAACCGCTTGTGGAACGAAGTAAATTGTATGATCGTCAATATTTGAAGCTGGAAGAGATGAAACTACTGCCACTTCAAAGGAATTAATATTTCCAATCGCAGTATTAATTGCAGTTTGAACTTGTGTTGAATTCTGATAACCAGAATCATTGGTAAGTGATGATACTGCTGTTGGAATTGTAATACTTGAAACAGCATCATCTACATATTTTTTATTAGCCGCATCAGTATTATTAGTAGGAGTAACAATGCCACCAATACGTATTTCGTTAGCCTCCATTTCAATGCGCGATGAGCCCAAATACATTCGAGATGCTCTATTATTTCTTTCAGCATAAACTCCAAGATATTCAGAATTTAGACCAAATTCAAGTAAACCATTATCATCATTTGCTGTTATTGCATATTCTTCACCGCTATATCCTCTTGCAATACTACCTTCTTCGCTAGTTTTCTTTAAATAATTATTTAAGTTAATATTTGGTTTATTAGTAAGGTCATTATATGACCCAGTTTTTGCTACAGGAGATAATGAATTATCAAGTGTATCTATATCATTACCAAATTTTGTTAATAATGATTGAACCGCCATTTTAAGGTGGTTTAAAGTTATAAATTTTTCCATTGGGTCTCCTTTCTTATTTATTTAATATTTCCATTTTGCGACTTGAGTAGAATTGTTTTTCAGAAAATGCTATTTAAGAAAATTTGGATTATTACTTTGGATTCTCTTCTTGTATTGGATAATCGTCTGTAGCAGTTGTTGAGTATGAGACCATGCCGTTTGCTCCTCTTAGAGCATCAACATAATATACTTCGTTGCCTCCATCAGTGGTTGTCATTCAGGCCGATAACACATAGAATATGGTAATGCCCTCTGAAGACTCATCATATATATATACAATCAACCCAGTTTTCATTGCATTATAAATCTCCTGTCATGTTTTGTCAAGCGTTCCATAGTTTTCATGAATAATTAAAGTACCGCCACCACCAGTGCTCAAACTCTCAATTCCATTTTCAATATTGTTTAATTTATTGGCAGTAATAGTATCGCCAGCTTGTCAATTTGTTTTAATATATGCCATTTATAAATCCTCCTTTATTCTAAGCTTCATTGCGCAATTGCTTTACCCGTAATTGCTGTGCCAACAATTCCATTAGTCTCTGTGGCTACTGTAAGCCCATAAGAAAGTAACATTGTTTGCACATCACTGTTTTCTTCTGGGTCATGAATAGTATCAAGAGATTCTGCTAAAGAAGCAATACTTTCTCTTGCTGTTGCATCTTTTAAATTATAAGCTACACCATTTAATTTAATTTTAGATAAATCTGCCATTTTTTGTCCCTTCCTTTCTTAGAATGTAGTATTAATTATTAAAGTATCTTCCTCCACATCATATTCATTGCTGGTAATAAAAGGAAGGTCATTAACTTTAGTTTTGCCGTCACCAACTTTCATACGATGAGGAGTGAAGTCTGTATAAATTATCATTTCATTTTCTTTTGGAGTAAAATTCTTGGCTTTTTGTCAATTTGTGGAAGTATCTTTTTTAATTAAAGTATTTTCCTTTATCATAAATTCTCCTTAAATAAAAAACTGCCTAGAGGATATAACTTTCCTCTAGGCAGAAAAATTATATCCTCTATCGTTTCAAGATTATATAATTGTTTTTTAGAAATTCCTATCGTTTCAAAGAATTTAAGTTTAAAAATTAAGCATTAGTTCCAAAAGCAACCTGAACTGTTTTTTCTGTGCTTGTTGCTGTTGGTGTAATTGTTTCAGAAGCGACTGTAACAGAACCGTCTGTACCAGCAGCGCTAACTGTTGTAGCAACTGATGGGGTAACGCTCTTACTTGTACCAGTGAAGCTACCTGTAAATGTTGGCTGAGTCATAGTAGCTGCAGTTGATGTTTGATTTGGAGTAGCAGAAATAACTACACCGGTTCCAGAGAATGAAGCATCTGCGCTTGCACTTGTAATACCAGTAACAACACTTTGAGTTCCAAATGTTGGTAATGAACCGCTTAATACTGGGTCTGTATAGGTAATGGCACCAACTGCAGTAACAGCATCGCTTGTGGAAGCAGCAGTTAAAATTAATGTTTCTGCATCTTCTCCAGTACCAACAGAAGCAACGTAACCTTCAGTTGCAAATGCGCTTGTTGTATCTGTGGCATGAGTGACACTTCCTGCGCTTAATTGATATGCAGTACCATTATTTGTAACTGTTGCTACAGAAGTGCTACTTGGAGTAATATTAATATTTGAAATTGAAACAGAACCGGCGGGCGTATAATTTGCAACATCGTCTCCAATTGCTGTTGCACTTGCAATTGTTACGCTTGTTGTTTTATCATAGTTTGCTGCGGCAGCTGTTCCTGCTTCAATGGCAACTGATCCAGCTGGAGTTACATCTAATGCACTATATGTTGCAGGGACTGAAACTGGAGTTGAAGAAACATTATAGCTTCCTGCTTTACCTGTTGAGAATGAATTAAGGCTATCAATTGTAGTAATTTTTACATTACCATTGTCTTTATAAGCAAGAGCCTTTAAACCAAGAGCTTGTTGTAATTCAGCAACTGTAATAGCATCTTGCATATCGATTCCAGCAATTGTGAATGTTTTTAATACATAAGCACCTTCAGAACCAATTTCTCTCCATGTTGTTCCATCATATAATCATTCTTTACCATCACTTTCAACAACAAAATCACCTGCTGCAGGGCTTTCAACTGCAGTGTGATCTGTTGCAGATAATAAATTGAGAATGTCTCCTACTGCACCAATTTGATGATTAACAAAATCATAAACTTGATCAGAGGTAACAAGACCAGTTCCTCCGTCTGCAATACTAACAGCTACATCCTGAAGTGTTGCGTTCCCAAATGTGTCTAAAATTCCACGAACATCAGCATCTTTTAGATAATATGTGCTATTACCTAATTTTACTTTTGAAAGTAAAGGACCGCTTGTATAAGTTTGAGTCATAATTTATTTTCCTCCTTATAAACTAAAAATTAATAATTCTTCATCAGCATTTACTTCTGTCTTAATTCTTTGATTTAATTCATCAGTAATGCTTTTTTGGGTCATTGTTCCATCGATATTTTGTCCTGTGGTGCTATATAGTTTCATAATTCCAGCAGTTTCTGCATTAGCTACAGTGGCATTGGCTACCGCTGGTTCATATCCAGTGCCATTAAAATAATAAATTCTTCTGCGCGGAATGTCGATATAGATCTTATTAATCATTCCTAACATGCGGGTTTGCAGTGTTGGATCACTATAAAAAACACCGTTGTCGTAATAACCCTGTAAAACAGTATTGCGAAGGTCCGCATCTGTAAATTGAAGTTCAGCATATGTGCTATAACCATCGCCTACTTTTGCGCGGAGACCATCACGTGCGGTATCAACCAGGACTACTTCACCATTAGCTGGAACAAATTTGTCTTTAATTGCTTCATAGTTGTAATCATTGTCTCGACGAAGGCGAATGGTAGCTTCTATAACTCTTTTCATTATTCGTCCTCCTTCATTACATCTACTGCGGAACCACCATAGATGACATATTCGGCAGTTTCAATTTTTTCAACACGATCTTCTAATGAAGCAAGATTTTCTTTAGATGCTTTTTTATTTAACTCACCTAAAAACTTAGACCAAAGGTATCCTACACCAATTTGGTCTAAAAATTTCTTTTGTGTCGCCATCTTGATGTCCCTCCTTAAGAAGATATTCTTCTATCGTTATA
>JAEEGL013436278.1_pt1 | contig 24866 bp, 23 predicted proteins | sample 9134231 | NCBI WGS metagenome assembly JAEEGL01 (sample SAMN16246548, study PRJNA631951) | gut metagenome | biome: gut microbiome; feature: rumen; material: fiber-attached | host: Bos | place: Iran: Karaj | collected 2018-10
GGCATGATGAACATTACAGAGTTATCCTTTGGCTGATTCAGCGGCGATGGCCTGACCACAACGAAATTCTTTGTCTTGTCATATCTATTTACATTGACTTCGAAGTATTTCTTCATAAACCGCTCCTATTTAAATAATCTCTTGAAAAGATTCGGTGCCAGCGCTTCAAGCATGATATATAGCCGTGTTTTAAGATTTGGGATATAAATGCTGTCGGCTTTTTTATCTACTCCGGATTTTACCATCATGGCAACTGTTTCAGATGTCAGACCGTCGCTTGAACTGCTCAATCTGCTGCTTTTCACCACAATATTATTATCATCGGAACCGTCACCCTTGTCCATCAGGCTTGAACTGAATGTAGCAGGAATGACATCGACGACATTGATCTCGTTTCCTCTCGATCTTCTCAGGGCCTTGCTGAAAGACCAAAGACCGGCTTTCGTAGATGAATAGACTCCAAGATTCCTTCTTCCGGACACGGCCGTAGTAGAAATAATGTTTACGACTGTATGAGCGGATGGCAGCAACGTAATCAGCCTGATCGGAGTATAGAAATTAACTTGTATAGTGCTTCTGATCACATCCAGATCCACATCAAGCAGCGTACCCCTCACATGATGCCCGGCATTATTAATCAGCAAATCGATCTTGTCATCGATGGAAGTAACGACTTTATCGGCGGAATCGGATTCGGAAAAATCAGCACTAATAGGAACGATCTCACATTCCGTCTTCAGCTCGTTCTTCAACTCTTCAAGGGCATCCATATTCCTTGCCGTAACATAGATTCTGCTGCAGCTGGAAGCATATAGTTTCGTCAGTTCTCTTCCCAAGCCGGATGAAGCACCTGTGATCAGAGCTGTATCTGTTTTCCAACTATATTTTCCTTTCCTCAGAAAATGCGGGCTGACATGCTGAGTCAAATCAAACAGCCATGGAAAGAGTCGTTCGATAATATGAAATGCACCATACAGTCCTGGAATAAAATAATCCTTCCCTGTGTCTTTTTCAAGTGCTTTGGTGATGGTGGCAACTACAGTCGAAATGTCGATCCCGTTCTCGGTTTTGAACTCGCTTGATCTGACGTTTTTGATGGTACGGGGATTGATCATATCAAGCGCTATTCCCCGCTCAGCAAGTTCCGTTCTTATTGAACTGCACGCATTTACAAGCATCCATTTTGACGATGCATAGGCGTTCGTATTCAAACCGGCAAAATGACCTGAAGTAGAAGCCAGCACACAGATCTTGCCGGGATTCTTCAAAAGATCATTGTTTACCAGACAGCGGATAGGAACGATGTTTCCGAAAAAATTGATATCCACAGTCGACCTGAAAGCATCGAAATCGTCAAAAGCAGTTTTTACAGAAGAAACGCCTACAGTAAGAACAGCTCCGTCGATGCTGTTCCGGTCAATATCCTTCATAGCTGCCGCAAGATCCGTTTCATCGGTCACATCAACTTTCCTGAAAGATACACTGTCGTTTCTCTCTATGAATTCGGATAAATAATCCGGTTTCTTTATGTCAAATACACAGACTTCTGCGTTCTTCGCGAGTTCTTCAATGACTCCGAAGCCTATGTTTCCTGCTCCAAATACAGCATATCGCTTCATCTGTCTTCTCCGATCACGAATACATAATTTGTCGTAGCCGTTCCGCCTATGTTTAGCATCATCCCGTTCCTAGCTCCCTTGACCTGGTAATCTCCTGCTGTACCGGTAACCTGTTTGTAGAGATCCAGAAACATGCGGGCGCCGGAAGCGCCGACAGGATGTCCGCAACCGATAAGACCTCCGGAAGGATTGATCGGTTTTTTTCCATCAAAGGCAATCAGGCCATTTTCTATTGCCTCATACTCTTTGCCCGGTTCCGTCAGGCCGAAAGCGCTGATAGCCACATATTCCGAACTGGTAAAACAGTCATGCGTTTCAAAAACATCGATATCATCTACAGTCAGTTTGGCTCTATCGTATGCGTCCAGAACTGTCTGTCGGGTCCAGGGAAGCACATATTCGCTTCCAATGTTATCAACCATCTTTTTCTCGAATGACATCGGAGCCACTCTGTTTCCATATCCTTTGATGATCGGCTTATTCCTGATGCCGTGTTTTTTTAGGAAATTCTCACTGCACAGTACGATCACTGCAGCTCCATCGGTTACCTGAGAACTATCAGATACGGCAAGTCTGCCACCGATATATGGATTTGTTTCCGTTCCTCTGCTGCTTGCCTGAGCGAAATTCATAAACCATTTTCTTGTCTGTGCCATCGGATTCCGTTTGGCATTTTCATAATTTATCACGCTGATCCTGGCAAGCGCATCCATATATCTCTGTTCATCGAGTTCTGTATACTTTTTCAGCGTTTCATCCGCAAGTTTTCCAAACAGTTTTGGGAAAGGAAAATCGATATTCTTCGCTTCCGTTTCATAATAGGAAGCTCTGCCAAGAAAATCCGCTCCGCTTTTAGCATCAACGGTCTTCATCAGTTCCCATCCTACAACGATCGCTACATCATAATCGCCTGCCTTGATTTTTGCAGCGGCTGCATCGATCGCCACGGAAGAACTTGCACAAGCTGCCTCATATCTGGCACTGGGTACCCCATAAAAAGCCTGATCGACTTCAGTCAGGAAACCGCCAAGATGTCCCTGATCTACATATTTTTCGGCAATGAAATTACCGACGAAACAGGCAACGCGGTTTTCCAGATTCAGCTGCTTAATATCCTCGAAAGTTAGTCCAACATCCGCCAAGCCGTCTTCTATCACTTCTTTAAGAATGGCGATCATTCCTTTGCCTTCTTTCGTCCAGTTTCGTTCGAAATCTGTCTGTGCTCCGCCGAGAATATATACTTTACTCATTAAATTACCTCACTGACTTTAAAAACGGTCTGTAATCATACTCCGAATCTCTGATGTCTGCCAGATAGTCATCAACGTTCATCTTATCGCAGATATCAGGGAGCCGTTCCTTCATAAGCGCAGGAACATCGCAGACCAAAGAAAGCAGATGATACATCGCCAGAGGCGGACACCAGTTGAAGCCTGCTGCCATGACTTTATCGGCAGATTCGATAGAATATCCGACTTCTCTTGTCGCATATAGGCTGTATAGAATATACTTCAGCAGCAAAGACAGACATATCTCGGCTTCCTGTGAATGATTATTCACAAGCTGTTCATATGCTTTGACATAATTGCCGTTTTTCAGCATGCCTTTCATATTATCGACAAAAGGAAAGGCATATGCAACCAAGTTTCTATATGTTTCTGTATTAATATCATATACGGTCTGCTGTACCGATCCATCGTCCTGTCTGATCATCCGATATAAGCCACCATCGCTTTTTCTGCCGAATTTCCCTTCTTCGACCAGTTTCTGTGCAAAGGATGGAAAAACAAATGTTTCATGAGCGTAATCATCGGTATTTTCATAGATGTTATCTACAATGGCGCGGTGTACATCGAGACCGACAAAGTCAGATGTGACCAGCGGTGCCATGCTGCGTCCGGTAAAGGGGCCGAGGATGGCATCGATATAGTCGATCCCTCCGTTGTCCTTGTATTTCTCGGCGCATTGCATAGCCTCATTGATGAACTGGAAACCGATACGATTACCCAGAAAAGCCGGGGAGTCCTTAACCTCTACAACTGTCCGAAGCAATCTGCTGCTCAGATATTCCTTTAGTTCGTTCTTCAAAAACAGATCGCTATATTCTGTCGATGTCAATTCACATAACGAAAGCGTATACGGGGGATTGAACATATGAATCCCAAAAAAGCGCGAGCAGAGATCCTTCGGATAGTTCCGGCTTATTTCTGTAATGGAAAGACCAGAAGATCCCGTAGCCGAGATGGCATCCGGTCTCATCGCCTTGCTTACTCTTTCAGCAATCTCTTTTTTTACCGCAATATCTTCTTTGACGCTTTCAAAAATAAGATCCGAATCAGCGACACATTTCTCCAGCATAGAGAAGTCTGCAGGAATAAGATTGTTTCTTATCGCATCGGCTCTAACGGATTTCACTATTCTTGGAATCGTTTTTTTCACCTTTTCGATATCCCTGCCAACACAATAGACTTTCGCATTACCGAAAGAAGAAAATATGCCCGCAACATTCGCGCCCATAGTGCCGGTTGCACCGATAACTGTAACTACATTGATCTTTAACATACGTTTATTCTCGTCTTCGTTTTACCGATCAGCTATTTAAAACAGTCTCTGATGATGCTTATTACTGCATCCTGCTCTTCGGCAGTCATCTTGATATCGGAAGGAAGACACAGACCTCTTGAGAAGATATCCAATCCCACATCCAGTTTTCTGCCCTTATCGATATAGGCATTGCTCTGGCCGCGGCCGTTTCCTCTTGCTGTCACGAACGCATTACTGCGATAGATCGGCTGTAGATGCATCGGTTTCCAGATTGGACGGCCTTCGATATTGCAGCTTGCCAGAGTCTCCAGGATCTCACTCGGGCAGGACTTGCCTTTCTCATGGACATACAGCGCTTTCTGGTCGTCTCTGGTCTGCGGACACATCGCGTCTTCGTTGATGATCATGCAGCTGAGCCAGAAGTTCGGTTCCGATTTTTCCGCGTCGTAGGGATTCATCTGCACCGGCAGGCCTTTGAAACCTTCTTTATAACGTTCATAGATCGCTTTCTTCAAAGCGATATGTTCGTCCAGATAAGGGAACTGTCCTCTGACGATACCCGCAATGATATTGGACATGCGGTAGTTGTAGCCTACTTCTTCGTGCTGATACCATGGTGCCGCTTCCCTGGATTGGGTGCTCCATTTGCGCACCTTATCAGCATCTTCCTTGGAATCCGTCAGAAACATGCCTCCGCTGGATCCGGTAATGATCTTGTTTCCGTTGAACGAGATGCAGTTGTAGGAACCCAGCGCTCCTGTTTCGACCCAATCGCCATTCAGTTTATAACGCGCTCCCAGCGATTCGCAGGCGTCCTCAATGATGATGATGCCGTGCTCATCACAGAGCTTCCTGATCTCTTCTACTTTGCCCGGCGTTCCATAGAGATGGACCATCACATAGAGTTTGACATCGGGATATAGTTCGATCGCTTTCTTCAAAGCCTCTGGATCGGTATTCCAGGTATCGTATTCCGTATCTATGAAGATCGCTTCGCCGTCTTCATAAGCGATCGGATTGATCGAAGCATCGAATGTCATGTCGGTCGCAAAGACTTTCTTTCCGAAAAGTACGCCTTCATTCGGTCTGGCCTGGCCATAGAGCTTCTCGCCTGCCAGCTTGGTCGCTAGATGCAGAGCTCCGGTTCCCGAACTCAAAGCCACCGCATATTTCACGCCGATATAATCCGCCACTTCTTTTTCGACTTCATCGATATTCTTGCCTACAGTCGTGACCCAGTTGGTATCGAATGCTTCCCTGATATATTCCTGTTCCTGTCCATGCATGGTCGGTGTTGCCAGAAATACTCTCTTCTCTAATGGTTTTCTTTCCATATCTATTCCTCGCTTCTTATATATGTCGGAACCGTTTCTGCTGTAAGATCTAGCAATCTGTCCTCATCGTTGTCATAAGATGCTTCATAAAGCTCTTTCAGTTTCTTCAGGAAATCATCTTCATCGATTTCTAATGGTTCGCCGATATAGATCAGATCATTCTCTGTCTTCTTGTTTCCTTCGGCATCCATCAGTTTTTCCTCATATAGTTTTTCGCCGGGTCTGAGTCCGGTATAGACGATCTTGATATCCTCGTCCGGCTTGAAACCGGAAAGTTTGATCAGGTTTCTGGCCAGGGTATCGATCTTGACCGGTTCGCCCATATCGAGGATGAAGATCTCTCCGCCCTTGGCATAAACTCCTGCCTGCAGGACCAAAGAAACAGCTTCCGGAATCGTCATGAAATAACGGATGATGTCGGGATGCGTTACCGTGACAGGACCGCCGGCTTCGATCTGCTTCTTAAACAGCGGGATGACCGAACCGTTGGAACCCAGCACATTGCCAAAACGCACCGCCACGAATTCCGTATCGCCCTTCAGATGGTCGACGCTCATTTCCGAGAAACAGTCTTCCACAACAGCCAGCTTGTCGGTATCATCGTTCTTTATGAGTTTGGCGAAGGTCTGGATGACCATTTCGCACATCCGCTTGGAAGCGCCCATGACATTGGTGGGATTGACTGCTTTATCTGTCGAAATCAGCACAAAACGTTCCGTACCGTATTTGGTTGCGGCATAAGCCGTCTTAAAGGTTCCGATCGTGTTGTTTTTGATCGCTTCGCAAGGCGAAGTCTCCATCAGCGGAACATGTTTATGGGCTGCCGCATGGTAGACGATCTGCGGACGGTAACGGTCAAAGACCTGATCGATGCGCTTGGAATCGCGGACTGAACCGATCAGTACGACCAGATCCAGATCCGGATAATCCCGTCTGAGTTCCTGCTGTATATCATAGGCGTTGTTTTCATAGATCTCGAAAATGATCAGCTGCTTGGGATGATGTTTGCTGATCTGGCGGCAGAGCTCCGAACCGATCGAACCTCCTCCTCCTGTCACCATGACGACTTTATCTCTAACAAAATCGGCGATCTCCTCGTTGTTGACATTAATGACATCTCTGCCTAAAAGGTCCTCGATCGCAACAGATTTCATCATGCTGACGGAAACATCGCCATTGACGATCTGCTGTATGCCGGGCAGCACCTTGATCTCGCAGTTGGTTTCTCTGCAGATATTCAGGATATCCCGTTTCTGCGCATTTGTGCTGGAAGGAATCGCATAATAGATCCTATCGATATGATACCTGTTGACATTCTCCAGAATATCGTCTCTCCCTCCTACGACCGGAACACCATCGATATAGCGGCCAAACTTGTTGGTGTTGTCATCGATGATGCAGACCACTTTCGCATTCGATTCGATATTCTTGTTGATATCGCGCAGAATGGTGAGTCCGGCATCTCCTGCCCCGATCAGCATGACATTGGTCTTATTCTTGCTGTTGCGCTGCTGACGTATCATCAGCAAGGCAAAACGGTAAGAAAAACGGATGACAGTCGCAAACATCACCTGCAGCAGGAAACCGATCACATGGTAGGAACTCGGCATTCTCGCTCCGAAAAGACGAGTCAGAATGAAATTCAATGCGCCGCAGGTGCAGGTCGCGGTCACTATATTGATCAGTTCGTTGTAGCTCGCAAAACGCCAGATGCTGCGGTAAAGCTTCATGAACCAGTAGATCATGATGCTCATGATCGCATAGGGAATGATGAATTTATAGTATACCGAAAGATAGACTTCAGGGATCGACAGGAAACGGAAATCGAAGCGCAGCCACAGGCCGAAGAAATAAGAAAAACATATCGTAACAAAATCATATGCCATCAGAAAGAGAGCGATCACTTTCCAATGTTGAATATAAAAGGCACGGGTTTTGCTCATGCCTCTATTTTACAACATAAAATAATATATTAAAACCCGGCCGTCCTATGTGTCAGGGCAAGCCCCTGCGTTCTCAGAAATCCTTTCGTGTATCGCTGCGGCCTATCGTCCATGGCAGATAGCGATTGATAAATATGGTAGGAATGATCAGAATCAGCGCAATCATAGAAGTCGTGACGGTACAGAAGAGCGCTCCCGGCAAGGGGTTTTCCAGCACCGTCGTATAGAATCCGCTCAGGAAATACCTGAGAAAAGCTTCGCAGGCAGTGATCGGCTTGTTGTGGAGAGAGAAATACAGCAAGGTATTGCTGCCGATATAAAGAAACAGTTTGTTGGCAGGGATCTTTTTCGCGATTATGACGATCAGTATGATACCTAGAAAATGGCATAGATGATCATAGAAGAAATCGACATACCAGGCAAAAGACAATCCCATGATTTCAGGGACATAAACCAGAAGCAGGTATGCTGCGACGATCAGGATCGTCTTCGTCCAGTCCAGTTTTTCATCGAACGATGTTTCCTGTTCCTTGAACAGGTATCCCATCACCATGAACAGCAATGCTGTCGGAATGTAATCGATATGCCATGGCAGACTGATCACTTTCCATGGCAGCAGATCGGGATCCATATAGACTTTATAAATCTTTCTGAACAAAGCCAGAACCGTACACAGCATCAGCAGTTTTCCCTTGTTCCGTTCTTTCTCATACCGGCGTATCACAAAGAAAAATACCAGAGACGCCGAAAACAAAGCCGGTATGAACCACATCCGTTCATCATAGTATCTGATCTGCAGAAGATTGCGGAACAGTTCTGTCTTGAAATCGTTGCTGTGGTGCTTGAAAGATTTGATATTGGATAGGATGATATTGAAATTGCTGTAGATGAACCATGGCAGAACCAGCGTCCTGAGTTTCTTTTTCAGAAATGATTTAAAATCATCCTGATGCCTGTAAGTAAAACCGGAACAGAAAAAGAAGATCGCCAGAAAGAATGGCGTAAAAAAGATCCGTACGAATGACGGACAGGCTTCAAAGTGACTGAACATCACAAAATAAATGCCAAGAAATTTTGCGATATCGATCCATGCGATCCTTTTCTTCATCCTCATTTTTTAAAACAATGCAGTCGTATCCTCGTCGACCGGCGTATCTAAGATCTCTTTAGTTACAAGAGCATGTTTCTTTCCGTTGCGTTCGATACAGGCTTATCATTCAGTATTCTGCCACTCCTTCGTTATCCTGCATGATGATCCTCTTCGCTTCGGCAAAACCGACATTCATGAACAGATCCAGCGCAGAAAGATGGGAAATGAATTCCTCCGTCCTTCTTTGCGGATAGACGGGATGATGGTAGTCGTTGAACACGACCTTGATGCCTGCGTCCCTGAATGAATCCATATCCAGATAGTCTCTGCCGCTCGGTCCGGCGATGTAAACATCGGCGCCTGCTTTCTTACAGATATCCAGGATCAAGTCGCTCTTCAGGCCATCCACACCCAACTCACTGGAACGCAGATATTCCGGATGGATATCCAGCTGTTCATTGAACGTTCTGATGATCGCGATATTGATCTCCCAGAACAGATCCGTATCCAGAAGGATGCATTTTTCCAACAACGGATAGACAGTATTGAAATACGGATACTTCCCGTAGCTCTGCCTGATCGTCTGCAGGTACTTTTCGCGCCATTTGCTGTTCTTGGGATCGTCGGCGATCCTGGTGGTCGCAATCGAACCGTCCATATGACCCTTGTTGCTGACGGGAATGGAAATCCATTGCACGCCATTGGTTCCTAAGATGCGGTTCCGGTTCTGAAAATAATTCTTTTCATACTGGACCGAATCCAGGATCACATAGCGCTGCGCTTTCGCCATCTTGTTGAAAAGTCCCAACCAGGGAAGATGCTCGGGCTGATGGATCGTAATGATCATGGTTCCTCCTATAGTTTCGAATCTTTCGCGAAATTCAGTTCCAGACGCAGGATCTCGAATGCCTCGGCATACTGCTTGCCGATCTCGTAGCCACGGAATCCGCAGCGGCTCTTCACTCCGGTGATCCAGTCTTCGCCGCCGAATTTCTGATATTCGGATTTATGCTCCTTCAAGGCGGCGATTTTGATTTCGACTGTCTCATCGATGCCTACGTACATATCCGGCTTGAAAGCGACATAGGATCTCCCCGAAGGCTGTATCGGTTCGAAGAAAAACACGGTATTCTTTCTTCTGGCGGCAGCGATCGTCGCTTTGGCAACGCCTTCATGCGCCTGATGCGTATCGAAGGGATGATGGGTAAAGATGACATCGGGCTGATAGTCCGACATCACGACGTCGATGGCCGTGACCACTTCCGAACAGAACGGAATATCTTTGGTCGGGAAATCCAAGATCTCGATATCCGTCACACCCAACGTATGCAAAGCATTGATGCCTTCGGCGACTGCAACTTCATCGGATCTTTGGATCTCTCCTTCTTTATTCGTATAACCGGACTTGGACATGATCAGCGTCTTGACCTGATGTCCGTTCTGGATCGCCTTGGCAATCGTTCCTCCGCAAGCAAGTTCGATATCATCCAGATGAGCTCCGACAACCAGTATTTTCATAAAAGCCTCCTTGCTTATGCAGTATCATTATATCATCTGCCCCCTGCCATGATAAATGCTATAATCATAATGATGAAAACGATCATAGAAATCAATGTCAACAATTATGCCAGCACCGGCAAGATCGTCCTACATATCGCTACAGTCGCCAGAGAAAAAGGATATAAAGTCTATACCTGCTGCCGCAGATCCCGAGCGGGATTGAAATATGCATATCCCGATCAGATCTATATCGGTACCTGGCTGGATCGGGTGATCTCGGAACGCCTTGCCTACATTTTCGGACTGAACGGCTGTTTCAACGCAATCAATACCTGGCTTTTCATCCGCAAGCTGAAAAAGCTGAAACCTGATCTCATCCATCTTCATTCGATGTGCGACAGCTATTTGAATATCCGAATGCTGTTCCGTTTTCTGAAAAACTACGATGTGCCTGTCGTCTGGACCATGCATGATAACTGGGCATTCACCGGAAGATGTGCGCAGTTCCGCTGCGAGAAATGGAAAGAAGGCTGCGGCAACTGTCCGCATCTGGAGTACTATCCTGCCAGTCTCTTTCTCGATAATACCGCATCGATCTGGAAACAAAGAGAGAAATTATACAATGCCTTGGATAAGCTGACCATCGTCACCCCATCCGCCTGGCTTGCAGAACTGGTCAAGGAATCACTGTTCAAAAAGAATCATCCGATCCGGGTCATCAACAACGGCATCGACCTGAATGCGGTCCATCCGATCGAAAGCGATTTCCGGAAACAGTATCATCTGGAAGACAGATATATCATCCTGGCGGTTGCCTACTACTGGGACGAAGGCAAGGGCCTGAATGTTCTGCAGGAGCTTGCACGAAGACTTCCTGAGAAGTATCAGATCGTCATGGTCGGAACCAGTGACGAAGTCGACAGACTGCTTCCCAAAAACATCATCTCGATCCACAGGACCTACAACCAGGAAGAACTGGTCAAGATCTATTCCGCAGCAGATCTGTTCGTCAACCCGACGACCGATGAGAATTTCCCGACTGTCAACATGGAAGCGCTGGCCTGCGGTCTGCCGGTCCTGACCTACGCGACAGGCGGTTCGGCCGAAATCATCGATGGCAGATCTGGCGCATCCGTCCCTCCGAAAGACATCGACGCGCTGGAGAAAGAGATTCTGCGCATCTGCGAAGAAAAACCTTATACAAAAGAAAACTGTCTTGCCAGAGCGCGACAGTTCGATATGAACGACAAGTTCAACGAATATGTGGATCTGTATGATGAGCTGCTAGACTGATCCGAGGTAAAGCTGTTCCAGTTCCCTGATGACCCGACGCATATCGTAATCATTCAGATCGCCATACCGTTCGATATTGCCTTTCGGATTCAGCAATGCCTCGACCCACAGTTCCGTTCCGTCATCGAGACTCAGACGGGTAATTGACGGACTCTGATACGCTTCCTCGGGAACCCGGTCGGAAACCACGCAAGGAAGTCCTGAGACCTGCGCTTCGATCAGCACGATCCCCAGACCTTCGAAACGCGAAGGCAGGATGAACACATCCATCGCCTTAAGCAGATGCGGAATATCATCGCGGCTGATCAGCATCTTCACTTTATCCTCGATCTTCAGATCATGAATGAGCTGACGCAGCTCTTTTTCTTTTTTTCCTCTGCCGATCAGTAACAGACAGGCGTCTTCCTTGGTTTCCAGCAATTTCTTGAATACTTCTATCGTAAATTCCGGATTCTTCTGATAGGCGAAACGCCCGATCTGTCCGATGACATAGGTGCTGTCAGCGATGTCAAGGCTTTCTCTGATTTCGTGTCTGCTTTCAGAGATATCGCGGAATTTCACAAAATCGACGCCGTTTCTGATCACGGCACAACTGTCGATGCCGAACATTTCGTTGATTTCTTTTGCCATATCTTCATGCAGAGCGATGATCTGCAGATCATGGTGATCCAAAAGAAAACGGCAGGCATCCCTTTCTTTCGGACGTTCGTCTCCGATCAGCATCCTTGGCGGATTGTGACAGGTAAACAGCAGTCTGATCCCTTTCAAACTATCGCGGGCATGATACAGCACTTCCAACAGTTCCAGATGCGTATGGATCACATCGGGTCGAAGTTTTCCGATCGCTTTCCTGAACAGGAAGGCGACATACTTCTTGCCCAGCAGTCTGGCCAATATCTTGCTTACAAGAAACGACGGTTCATACATGGCGACGATCCTGACGCCGTTCTTTTTCATCTGCTTATAGACATTCGACTGCGGCACATAATCTTCGCATAGGACGGTCACATCGAAAAGATCTTTATCCAGCAGCAGCGCATAATCTTTGACCAGCGTTTCCGCTCCTCCGTCCTGTATCCTGCCGATAAATTCAACGACCTTCGTTTTCATTCTTCGATCCTGTAGCACTCGAAAGCGTGCGTCACTCTGTCCTCTTCCTTGGGAATGGTCATATAATCGCCAAAGAAAGCTGTCAGGAATTCATCGTATCCTTTCGGAATGCGGAATGTATGACCTTCGAACTCGCCATAAGCGGTATCGAACACCTCTTTAGGCAAAGCACCGGTGAAACCGTTGGGAGACCAGCGCATGCGGATCACATAGTCGCTGTCGTCATAGCCATAAGTCATCGCATTCTTTTCAATCATTTTCACCAGGTTCCTGCTTCCGATGAATCTGGGAATGATGCGGTTGATTGCCTTGAGCGGATTCTTTCTCAAGAAGATCGGCTGGTTCGACAGCCGCAGCAGCATCTCCAGGATACAGTCTTTTTTATAAAGCTTATCGATGATCTTTTTGTCGTTGACGATCCCGTCCAGAGGAAAGATATCGATATCCACTCCAAGAGGCTTATACTTCCTATAGTCCGTATCGGCTTCATATTTGACGGTAGAAGGATCGTATGCCTTGGAATAATACAGAAATCCTGTTTCGGGTTTCAGCAGTTTATACTTTCCGTCATATTCATTCAGAAGACGCTGATAATCCGGGCGGGGCATCATGATGTCGATATCGTCGTCCCAGGGAATGAAACCCTTGTGACGTACCGCCCCCAGCAGAGTCCCGACACTTAAAAAATACCGGAGCCCATGCCTTTCGCAGTAGTCAGCAATGTCCAGCAGGATTTCCAGAGAGATGGCTTTGCATTCTTCCAGTGTCAGTTTCTTCATGATTTTTTCTTCCTTAGAAAGTTGTTTTTCAGTTTCCCGATGAAATTAAACAGATCCTCCTTATAGAACAGGTAATCCGTAGACAGCGTCAAAGCGACAGCGATCGCAGTTGTAACGGCGGAATAGATGATCCAATCCATCCAGCCATCGAACGAAGATGGCAGATAGAGCTGTGCCAGCAGATAGACGGCGATCATGATCGCGAAACAGAGAATGGCGTGGTTAAGGAAATAACGGATATCCCGGTTCATGATGTTCCTTGAAAGGTAGATGACATACTGCAGCGTCCGGAACGCCATGGCTGCCAGCGATCCAAGAGCGACACCGTTCAGGCCAAAAAGCACTACGCCAACGACGGAAATGACGATATTCAAGACAGCCTCCAGGATCGCTCCGTTTCTGGTCTGCTTGTAGTGGCCTGCCGCGATGGTAATGACCCGGTAAGGAACGCGAAAACAGTTGAAAACGCCGCCGATCACCAGCAGGAAAGCAAACATCGGACGGATATAGTTCACATCCGTTACCCTTCTGGTATAGATCGCGACAAACGGCAGGATCATGACCATGGTGACGGAATACAGTACTGAAGTGAATGAATAGATGATCAGCTCGAAAATGCTCAGGTTCTTATGCATCAGTTCGATCTCGCCTCTGGCATACATATCGCCGAAAGCGCTGCCGAATCCGACGGTGAATTTGGTGACGATCTTCTTCAGATTGGCGATGACATAATGGTAAACCGTATAGACCGAAATCTCCAGAAGATTCGAAAACATCGTCAGGATCACGATATCGGTATTGTTGTTGATGAAGGAAGCGACTTCATGGGCAGCCGCATCCCATTTCTGCGGGATCTTATCTTTGGAAGGTTCCACCTTCATGATGTGATAAGTCTTACGGCAATAGAAATACAAGAAAATCGGTGTAATGATACTGACAAGCGAACTTCCCAGCTTGACCATATGCAGGGAATAATTGTTTCTGATGAGAATGACGGCTACGATCGTATTCAGGATGGTAGTGATGATCTCCAGAACGGTGGTGATATAGTCCTTCTGATCGGCACTCAGCAATGTCTGATAGGTAAAGCCGAAATAATACTGGGCAAACGTGGAGATCGAGATGATGAAAATCAGCGATGCGGTAAACCACCAGTCATAATCCCTGACGAAGAAAGTCGGATAGATGATGGATAGCCCCACGACAAACAGCAGGAACAGTCCTGCAATCTTGCGCATGAAGCGCTGGGTCGAAATCAGGATCTCGCTGATCTCCTGTGTGTCATTTTCTGCCAGAGGCTTATACAAAGCGACAGCCGTCGCTCCGCCGATGCCGGCTTTCATCAGAGAGATATAGGAAATGAACTGTGAAATGGATTGCGTCATTCCGTTGTAGGCAGAACCGAAACTGCTCAGGATCATCTCCGGCAGGATCAGTCCGCACACCAAAGAAACAGCTTCGCTGATGAGGCTGGTCGTAACACTCATAAAAGCGTTTTTCGTTCGGCTTCGTTTCATCTATACTATTATACCTTCTGTTTTTTAAGGAAACGATCGATTTCTGCTTCGTATTCTTCCATCGTTTCGGGTATCATGACCTTTGCCGGATCGTGGTAGCTTTCGATAAAAGCCCTGATCACTTTCTCCATCATTCCGAAATAATACCAGTCATGTCTGATGACGAGCTTATAGAGCAGGATCACATAGGGTTCCTTGTCGAAAAGAATCTTCGGAGTCAGACAGGCCGTGGAATGCACGGAAATGATCAGTTTCTCATCCATGTCCTTCGTATTCAGCGTCTGCAGTTCCCAGATCTGTCTGGGATCGCTTCCCAAAAACACCGTATCATTCTCAGGATTGCGCGGATGCGGACAGTAAAGGACTCTTTCCTTGTCTTTCTCAAGATAAGCCAGAGCTTCTTTGCAGTCGAAGCTTTCCTTGCCTTTGCGGCTGCTCAGGTTCTGGGACAGCCAGTAAATGTCGATCCGTTCGGGATAATCGATCCGATAATCCTTGAACAGCTGCTGGACCTCTTCCAGATAATCCTTTGTGAAATGCGGGATTTGAATGACTTTGTCTTTATCTTCCCGAAAATACAGATCCTTTTCATTGATGTAGATCTTCGTGTAGGAATAGAAATCTTTTCCATGATTGAACGGCTTATAGAACCACCGGTAAGACTTGGAACGCATTTCCAGATCGAAATATGCGAAATAGCTGCCCGCTCCGTCTTCGAGAAGATGCAGCTCCGCTTTGGGGTTCAGCTGCCAGATCGCAGCGATCATCGGCACGAATTTCGGTACGGCGATCACATCGTAAAGATTCCTGCAATCCGTGATAGCGAAATAACGGGAAAGGTATTGCTCAGGAAAAGCGATATCCGCTAACGAAGACAGCAACGGAATCTTGTTGTCATTGCTTCTTTTACCGACACAGCGGACCGCTTTGAACAGCTTCGTCCGATCCACGAGATCGCAGAGATCTTTCACGCTATCGAAAGAATCCTGCATGATCAGATCCGCTTCGTAATCCGGAATGCTTTCAAAACCATTCAGACGCTGCCGATGCAGATTCAGGATATTCAGGAGCTGATATGCGGAATTCCCGTAGTAAAGATATCTCATTCCTTCACTCCATTGATGATTTCCAGGATCTGGCGGATCCGATTGCCCCAGGTATGATGATTCATGACATAGTCGTAATTCTTATCCAGAATCTCGTCGTATTCTTCCCGGTGATTCTCATAGTAATCGATCGATTCATTGAAATCTTCATCGTCATTGAAACTGATCATCGCTTTATATGGGAACAGTTCATCGAAGGTATCCGGTTTCATGCCGATGATCATCGTTTTGGATCCCATAGCTTCATAGTAGCGGCAGATCGTTTCAGAAATGGCTCCGGTGCGTTTAAAGTTCTCGTAGGATTTCGGTACGCAGACGAAATATTTCGTTTTATTGATCTCTCTGGCCAGTTCATGAATATCCGGGAAGATCATCTCGTCGCGATCATGGCGATAGACATAATTGTCTCTGTTGTCTTCCATACCGTGTTCTTTCAGATAAGCGAGGATCTTTTCATGCAGCACATCGTTCCTTCTGCCCATCTGCATGAACATCCTCGTCTTTTCTTCCTTCCTAGGTCTGAAAATGCGGAAATCAGCACTCAGCGGTACCCAGTATGCATTATGTCCTGTTTCTTTGAAATACTCTGCCGATTTCTTGTATCCGAAGAAAAGATAATCGATGCCTATGTCGTCGATAACTTTTTCCCAGTCCCGGAATTCCGGTTCCCAGCAGTCATAGCAGAAGATCGAAATCCTGTTTCCGGATGCCTTGAGTTTCTTTAGCAGATATGCGTTCATCTTCAGATAGAGAAGATTCATCGTCACATAGAGAAAAACGCAGTCTTCATGTTTTCTTGTCGCCCAGGGTTCATAGAACGTTGGAAGATGCAGCTTGCCAATCAGACGGTTGATATTCTTGAGAACGATGTTCTTGTAGACGATGGAAACATCATCCCCTCCGTAATCAAGAAAAGCCTGCTCCTGTCCCTCGATCTGCGGAGCGCTGGCGCCTTTTCTGATATAAGATTTCTGTTCCGATAAGATGATGATTTTCATTGATGATTTCTGATGTAATCCTTGTAAGGCGTGTCGGGGTCATAAATGATGTTGTCCTCATGCCAGTTGCCCCGTTCTTCGACTGGCGGGAATTCCATATAGTTGCCGAACTGTGTCCTCAGCATCCTGTCATAGCCCTTCGGAACCGGGACCTGAATGTTTTCGAAGTCCATCCAGATGGTCTCGGAAATATCTTCCGGAGCAAAATAATTATTGAAACTGTCATCGTGCGTAAGCATCGCATACAGTTCGGTTTTCCCTTCATACATCCGCAAGGTCCTGTCGTATCTCTCCATCAGCGTTTCATAAGGTATGAGTTTGCAGAACGTATGCTGATAGATCTTCAGAATGACGCTCTGAAGAAGATTCCTTTTCTCCGTGGTGGCATAATAGTGCTCCATCAGCTTGCCCAGGAGCTTCGCCTTGCGGCGCTGTTTCCTGACAAGTTCCCTGTCGTTGATGAATGCATCCATCACAAAGATATCGAGATAGACGCCGTTGTTGTAGTCGAGCGACTTTTCCCATTTCAGGATGCCGGTCGTTTCGCTGTTGCGCAGCCTGGAATAGCCGATGAAGAACTGCTTATCCGTTCTTGCATTCTGAAAGAAATACGGATAAGTGAATTCTTCGGCAGCCACCTTGCGCAGTTTCTCATAGTTCTCTCTGGTCAGAAAGAAATCCATATCGTCATCCCAGGGAATGAAACCCTTGTGACGCACGGCGCCGATCAGCGTTCCGGCATACGCAAAAATCTGGATGTCGTGTCTGCGGCAGACATCCAGCAGACGTTTCATCATATCCATCTCGATGGCCCAGAGTTTCTTCTGGGTCGCCGGGATCCTGTACTCGCATCTTGTCTCTTCTTCAAAGAAAGATGCAGGAAACTGTTCATAAATATAGTCTTTCATCATACCTCTAATCTACGCAGCCGTTCTGGAACCAGACGATCGCTTTCTCGTAATCATTGAACGTATCGATCTCTTTTGTACGGATAACCTGCGCCTTCAAAGGCAGCAGCGGTTCCAGCATGTAGTACAGATGCCTGTCATCCGGTACGAGACGCTCCGTCCTGACCTGCGACATGCCTGTCCATTCCAGTTCGCCCTTCTCTCTGGAGAAAGCGATGACTTCCTTCTTCTCATTCAGCTGCATCAGCACCGGATCGTCCGTGCCCGGAGTGCAGCCGCCGATCTTTTCCGTATCGTCATGAATGAAAGCCTTCATATCGTCCGGATTGACCAGCAGGTCTCCGTCCAAGGAAACCACCAATTCCTTTGCGCAAAGCAGCGCCTTCGAGAAACTCGCCGCCGTACCGGTCGTCTTATAGTTGTAGTTGAAACAGAAAGTGAGATCCTTCCTGTATTCTTTGGCGACATCGATGACCTTCTGAGCCTGGTAGCCGACCACGATGCGCACGTCTTCCACTTCATCCAGCATTTCCAGCTGTCTTATGATCATCGGCTTGCCGCAGATATCCACCAGGGCTTTGGTCGAACCGATTCCCAATCTCGTACCCATGCCGGCACAGCTGATGATGATGGTCTTGTTCGTAATCATAGAAGCCCCCTTAAGAAAGCCGCGCATTTGTCTTCGTCATAGAACGCATAATCGATGACGTTCAGCAGTGATGGAGCGATGGGCCGGACGCCGCCATATCCGATCCCGATGGCTGCCTGCGCCGCCATTTCGGAATCGTTATCGCCATCTCCTATCACGACCAGCGGTTCCTTGAAACTCTTCGCTGTGGCATATTTGTTCCGTATGGTCAGCACTTCGCCGACCGTGTCATTGTCGTCTCTTGCCGTCGAACAGAGGCAGTGGTCCATCATGCCCAGCCTGTTCATCAGCCCGCTGATCCAGATATCCAGATTCCCTGTCACGACATAGCACCTGTCATGGTTCTCCGTCATGAAACGGACGATCTCCTCGTTCAAAGGAATCTCGCTGACCAGCTTGTTTACCGTTTTCACGGAGATCTGGCTCAGGATCTTCACGCGCTTCAGAAAGGACTCCTCAAAAGGGATCTCCCCCTTCATCGTCGATTCCGTAACCGCCCGGATCTCTTTTTCCCGACCGATCAAAACCGAAATCTCCGGCAGGATCTCCTTTTTCGTGATCGTCGAATCTAAATCAAATAGAAAAACATAATCGCTCATCATGCACTCCAGATATCTTTGACATCCTCGGACAGTTCAACGCCATGATCGTACATGGCAACCAGATAGGTGTCCTCGTGATACGCAAAGTCATGACAGACATATTCGGGAATGATGAACATGTCGCCTTGTTTCATTTCATATTCTTCACGGATGTCGTCTTTGTATACCGTCAGTCTGAAACTGCCGGCCAGCACAAAGAAACACTCCTTGTTGTATTTGTGGTAATGTCCGCCCCTGACCGAACCGCCTGCCGAAAAGATCGCGTTGATCTGTTTCCAGCCTTCATGGACCAGCTGGTTCAGGCGACCCGCTTCATTCTCGAACGTAAAATCAGGTTTCAGAAATTCAATCAGCATTATCTTGTCAGGAACTTTCCTTTCTTAACCCTCTGCCGCCAGTAGTCCAGCAGATCCCGCATCGTCTTCTCATAAGGGATCTCCGGCTGCCAGCCGGTATGGGCTTTGAACTTGCGGCAGTCAGGGATCTGCAGGTCCGCATCGATCGGTCTAAGCCGTTCAGGATCGACTTCGACTTTGATTCGATCCTTCATCGTCGAATACGACAGCAAGGTATTCAAAGTATCCCCGACCTCGCAGGTATAGGATCCTCCGATATTGTAATATTCGCCGGGGATCGGATCTACCGTCACCAGCATGAAGTACGCTCTTACCGCATCTCTGACGTCCGCATAGGTACGGAGAGAATGAAGATTTCCGACTTTGACCACCGGTTCGATCAGGCCTTCTTCGATCATCGCGATCTGCTTGGCGAAAGTCGATTCATGGAAGACGTCGCCTCTTCGCGGTCCGGTATGGGTAAACATTCTTGTGGTCATCACTTTCATGCCATAGGCTTCCGCATAGTATCTGCCCAAAAGATCGGTTCCGACTTTGGAGATCGCATAAGGGGAAGCGGGATGGAAACGGCATTCTTCGTTGATGCCGTCTTCCGGTTTCTGCTCCGGCGGGATGCGTCCGAAGACTTCGCTGGAGGCGCAGACATGGACAACGGGATCATAGGAAGGATCTTCTTCTTTCAGCAGCCGTACCGCTTCCAGCAGTCTGCAAGTGCCCAGGATGTTCGTATTCAGCGTATCGATCGGCGCGGTGAAACTGGTCTGCGGATAGGACTGCGCGGCCAGATGGAAGATATAGTCAGGCCGTACTTTTTTCAGTACGGTGATCAGCGAGATCTCGTCATTCAGGTCGGCATAATCGAAATAGACACGGTCTTTCCGGTTGACTCTGTCCAGCAGATGCTCGACATTATCCAAAGGCGAACGCCAGCGGCAGACGCCATAGACATCCCAATCGGTGTTTTCTAGAAGATAATCGGCCAGATGCGAACCGACCATGCCGGTGATGCCGGTGATCAATGCATTCATAATGCTTCCTCCTGTTCATATTCTTCCGGTACGTAATAGATGACAGTCGTGCCTTCGTTCTCGAAACGGAACGGGACAGGCAGAAGATCGGAAAAATCCTTTCGGAAACTCTCCTGTTTCTCCTGCGGCACATAGAACAGCATGAATCCGCCACCGCCGGCACCCAGCAGTTTTCCTCCCAGTGCGCCGGACTGCAGAGCCTTCTCGTAGATCAGATCGATCTGGGAATTGCTGATCTTGGAACCGGTCGTCCGTTTCAGACGCCAGGATTCATCCAGAAGCCTGCCGAAATCATCCAGATCCCTGGTCTCGTCTTTCAGGATGGCTTCCGCTTCATCGACCATCGCCTTCATCCGCAATAAAGTTTCCGTATTGTTTCCGATGTTCTTCTTCGTATCATCCTGGATATCCGCGGAGAAACGCGAGAAGCCGGTGAAATAAAGCAGCAGATGATCGTTCAAGTCTTTCTTTCTCTGTTCAGAGATCTCTACAGACGTAACGGTGTAGCCGTCTGCTTTGAAATCGATGCGGTTCAAGCCGCCGAACGAAGCAGCCACCTGATCCTGCAATCCTCCGGATTCATTGCACAGTACGCGTTCCACATAGATCGCTTCATCCGCCAGGGTCTGCTTGTCTTTCCGTTTTCCCTTCAGACAATGGAAGGCATTCAGCAGTCCTACCGCAAAAGAAGAACTGGTGCCCAAGCCTGTCCTTGCCGGAAGATCGGCATCGTAGGTCACGATCAGTTCATGCATATCGAGCATCTTCATCGCATTGCGGACCAGAGGATGTTCGATCGCATCTACCCCGGGAACCCGTTCGATCCTGGAATAAGTGATCTGGTTCTTGTAATCAAAAAAACGTGGCAAATGTCTTACTGTCACGTAACAATATTTATCAAAAGTCGAGGATAGTACCGCTCCCTCGTACTTCTCATAAAACTCTTTGAGATCGGTCCCTCCTCCGAAGAAGGACATTCTGAACGGGGTTTTCGTGATGATCATATCATTTTCCAAAATAATTCGTTTCCAGCATCAGGCAGAGACAGTGATAGACCGGAAGATGCAGCTCCTGCACCTTGAAGGTCTCCGTTTCCGGAACCATGATACAGACATCGGCATAGTCTTGCAGCAGGCACTGTTTCCCTCCGGTCAGGGCGATGATCTTCAGGCCCAATGCTTTCGCGGCCACGCAGGCATTGACGATATTCTCGGAATTGCCGGAAGTGGAGATCGCCAGAAGGACATCGCCTTCATCGCCATAGCCCAGTACCTGTTGGGCATAGACGCCCTGGGCATCGACATCGTTCATGTAGGCGGTCATCAGCCCGATATGGGACGTCAGCGGGACTGCCCGCAGCGGACGTTCCAGACCCTTTGCCAGTTTCTCGCCGCGTTTCGCATCGATCGCGATCATCTTTTTCGCGAATTCTTCCGTGACCGGACGGCTGTATTTGAAACGTTTCATCAGTTCGCCGGCGATATGCTCGCTATCGGCAGCGGAACCGCCATTGCCGCAGATCAGCAGTTTCTTTCCCTGATCGTAGGATTCTTCCAAAAGAAGAAATGCGTTTCCGATATCTTTGCGGCAGACCTCCAATCCGGGATAGCGGTCCATCAGTTCATCCAGCACCTGTTTCACAGTTTCTTTCATTCTATTCACCTAAGATCCTATCGACGGCTTCCAGAAGATCGCCATCTCTCTCTATTTTAATACATTTGCAGCCTGCATTACTACCCGCCAGGATATCGTTGTCGCTGTCGCCGATCATATAGGAAGCGGACAGATCGATATTATAGGCGTCTCTTGCCTTGAAAAACAGTCCCGGTTTCGGCTTGCGGCAGTCGCAGTCGATCTTCAGTTCCGGGATCTCGCCTTCGTATCCTCTGTCCGGATGATGCGGACAGAAAAACAGTCCGTCGAGATAGGCGCCTTCGTTTCCTAAGAGGGTCTCGAGCTTGTTGTGGATCTCTCTCAGTTCCCCGAACGTGACCTCTCCGCGGGCGATCACCGGCTGATTCGTGATGACGATGCAGAGATATTCCGAGGCGTTGATCTTCCGTATCGCTTCCGCGGAATGCGGATTCAGTTCCATTTCATCGAGATTCCTTAGGAATCCCACGAAATGATTGATCGTCCCATCCCGATCCAGAAAGATCGCCTTCTGCTTGTTGCGCAGGGATCTTGCGCCGACCTTTCCGTTGAGATAGTCCCGGCAGACCATCTCATATCTTTCCGGCGTACCCATGTCTTTGACATATTCGCTGGAAGCGTAGGCAAACATCCTGCCGCCGCAGAGCGGCTTCAGCACATCGCGGTCCAGGTCGATCTTTTCTTTGTTGATCTCTTTCTGTAATACTTCCGGTGAAAGGATATGCAGACCGGCATTGACCTTGGTCTGATAGTAGACAGGACGTTCCTCTTCCTTGGTCAGCCAGCGGATGACTCTGTCATCCTCATCCGTGAGTATCAGTCCGCTGTCGTAAGGATGGTCGTTAGGATGTGTGAACAGCGTGACCAGCGCCTTCTTTTCGTTATGAAATGCAATGAAACGGTTCACATCGATATCGAACAGGACATCCCCATTGATCAGCAGGAAATCTTCCGTCAGCCGATCCTTCAGCTGATACAAAGCCCCAGCATTGCCCAGGGGCGTTTTCTCTTTGAAATAGGTGATATCGACGCCCAGATCATGACCGTTGCCGAAATGATCCATGATGACCTCGGAAAGATGCGAAACGGTCAGAATGAATTCTGTGATCCCCTGATCTCTAAGCGAAACGATCTCCCGTTCCAAGAGAGGTTTTCCATCGATCGGTATCATCGGCTTCGGAATATCGGAAACCATGGAACTGATCCTGCTCCCTTTGCCTCCGGCCATGATCACGCATTTCATTTCCTGTACCTCGGTTTCTCGAAAATATCCACGAATTCCAGATCCAGGATCCGCTTCAGCAATCTATTATCCATCAGCGTGCTGGTTGCCCGTTTCGTTTCAAAACCGGCCATTTTCTTTTCCATCGTGATCGGTACGATCAGCTCCGGATCCAGCCCTTCTCTTAATGCAATCAGCTTTCCGACGTCATATTTGGAAAGATCCTGATCGCCGCAGACATTGACGATCGGCTCGGTATTGCCATGTTCGATCAATGCGATAAGCAGTCTTGCGACATTCTCGAATGACAGCGAAGAACGGTAGGAATCTGCATACATTTCAAATGGTTTCCCCTCTTTCAGCGACTGCACGATCTGGTCATAGAAATGCGGTTTCTTCGCCAGGCTTGGCGAGATCAGGAACGGAAAACGAACGACGTGCCTTCCGTTCTCCAGCATGATTTCTTCCGCAGCGACTTTATTCTCTCCATAGAAGTTGACCGGATTCAAAGGATCTCTTTCCTTGAAGTGATACATATCCACGCTCTCCCCATAGACGCTGTCGGTCGAAACGTAGTAGATATCCTTTGCGAAAGGACAGTGTTCGATGAAATAACGCAACGAGATCACATTGACCTTCCAGGCCAGTTCCCGGTTCTTTTCCACCAGATCCGGATTGTGATAGGCGGCCAGATAGATGATCTTGAGGTCTTCAAAAGTACTTAAAAGCCTAAGCAATTCATCGACCGCCGCCTGATCGGTGATGTCGCACCGATGCCACTTCACTCTTTCTGTGTCTTTTTCGATATTCAGGTCGACACAAAGAAGATCCTCGTTCGTATCCTCGAGGATGATCTTCTGTACATAACTGCCTAAATAACCGTTTGCACCTATGATCGAATACATATCGTTCTCCTATTTGCGGTAATACTTGCAATCATTCACTTCGTTGAGCATCTTACAAACTGTTTCGGAATGATTCATGGAAACATGTTCAAAGGTTCGTTCAATGATCGGCTTATTCGTATCGTTGAGACCTGATTTAATTCATTTCGACTTTCGCTGTCCGTATTAATCTAAATCATAGATCTGATAAGCCCTGCCGATATCATCATCCACGCTGCGGACAATCACTTTGATCTGACTGATATCGCCTGAAATCACGTGCTCGGTTTCTTCTGTCCACGGAATCAGGACTTCGCCATTTCCCGTCTCGACCTGATACAAAACTTTCACATCATCGTTGTGTAAGCTCCTAAGCACAAGATGGAACTGATCCTCTTCTTTCTTGATCTTGGCATCGACCGAAACGATCCGATGGACACTCTCACAGAAGGTCTCATAAGATGGATAGAAATAAGAAGATACATCCTCTCCTGCTGCTTCCTTCTTTAAAATCTCAGCGCAAATCGTGCTAATGATTTTTGCGCCTTCGCCATTGGTATGATTGTAGTCGCACATCATCTCGTCCGGAAGTATCGTTTCCCTGTCCATCAGATAGTTCAGATTGTGATAAACCAATCCGTTTTCCTCTGCTAGTTTTTGATAATATCTGCCGGCCTCATCATAATGGTCCACATAATACATGCGCATAACCGTTGTCGGAGCAGATATCA
>JAEEGL013064367.1_pt1 | contig 24865 bp, 10 predicted proteins | sample 9134231 | NCBI WGS metagenome assembly JAEEGL01 (sample SAMN16246548, study PRJNA631951) | gut metagenome | biome: gut microbiome; feature: rumen; material: fiber-attached | host: Bos | place: Iran: Karaj | collected 2018-10
TATCATCGCGGACGAACCGCATAAACAGGAACGGGTTAAAGTCTGAACGGTGGTCATCGACTTGCAGGTGGTGGACGAGCAGTGGGACAATCGTCGAAGGATCACCGAAGGATCGTAGAAGGGATATAGAAGGATCATAGAAGGGACACCAAACAAGTAGAATTGTGAAAAATGTGATTTTTGATGTTGTTTTTGGTCGAAAAATGTGATTTTTTTGATATTATTTATAGCCGAAAATGTGATAATTTAAAGATAAGACAATGAAGGACGGATATTTGGATTTTGACGAGTATATACGCCAGGGGGAACCGGCACAACGGGAAAGAGCGGAGGCTTGGAGCGTCGCCATCGGCTTGCAGGCAGTCGATGGGCTGCAGGTGTCGGACTATCTCCTTGAACTTGCCCGCAGGAATATTGAGGGGGAGATTACCATCGATGAAGTGATTGAACTGCTGAACGAACGCGATGCCAAGAAGTCGCGTTTGAAAGAATATACGTCCTATACCAGAGTCGATGCTGTTGACCCGATTGAGAGTAAAATGGGGCGGCCATTTAAACGAAAGGCGAATAGCATTATGCCATACTTCAACGAAAGCCAATTAGAGATGTCGATTGTTACCCTGCTGCAAGAAAATAAATACATAAATGTTATTGAAATATGAGTACGAATGAGAATATAACTAACAAAGATTTGGAAAAGTCTAAAACGGCTTTTTTGCAAATCAATGATTCGGAATATGTGAGACTTGTCTCACTTATTTCGGATGTATGGGAGAGAGCACGGGATAACGCTGCCATCGCTGTTAACACAGAATTGCTTGAGGCTAATTGGAAGACCGGTAGATATATTGTTGAATTTGAGCAGGGTGGCAACGTTAAGGCAGAATATGGAAAACAACTATTGACAAACCTGTCAAAAGATTTAACCAGACTTAGAGGTAAAGGTTATTCTCGATCCAATCTGTTTAATATGAGGCTATTCTATGTGCGATTCCCAAAAATCCAAACAGTGTCTGGACAATTGTCTTGGAGTCATTATTTGGAGTTGCTCAAATGTGACGACCCATTGGAAATACAGTTCTATATGAAGGAATGTATTAAGGAAGGATGGAAAGTGAGGGAGTTAAAGCGTCAGATTAACTCTTCGCTTTTTCAGCGTCTTGCCCTTAGCACTGACAAGGAAGGGGTGTTGGCACTTGCCAATGAAGGTCACCAAGTGATGACCACATCAGACATTATACGCGACCCATACGTGTTGGAGTTTGCCGGACTACCTCAGCAAAAACGGTACAAGGAATCGGATTTGGAGAGGGCGTTAAAAAGCCATATGGAGCAGTTCCTGCTTGAACTTGGCCGGGGTTTTGCTTTCATTGGTCGCCAGTACATCATACCGATAGGCTCTCGGCGATTCAAGGTTGATTTGGTGTTCTATCACACCATCCTAAAATGTTATGTCTTGATCGACCTGAAGCGAGCCGAAATAAAGCACGGCGACATTGGCCAGATGAATCTCTATCTCAATTATTTCAAGAATGAGATATGCCAGCCGGACGATAATCCTCCTGTTGGCATAGTGTTGGGTGCCAAAAAAGATGAGCTATTGATGGAGTATGCCCTACAGGGTATCGACAATCAACTATTTGCAGCCCGTTACCAGCTTTATCTACCCAATCGTGAAGAGTTGCAATCGCAACTAAACCGTTTGCTCGATAATACACAGAGTTGAACAAATGCAATAACACCAATAATATGCCATACTTCAACGAAAGCCAATTAGAGATGTCGATTGCCACCCTGCTGCCAAATAATGATGATATGAATAACAATCAAACATGGAAGTCAAGATGAAAGATATTACTCCTATAGATAAAAGCTCATTGCTAAACGATGCCTGTAACATTATTGAACAGGCGCAAAAGATGGCTTATAATGTTGTAAATGAAACTCTCATTAAGCGCAACTGGCTTTTGGGTATGCGTATCCAAAAAGAAATTCTTAATGGACAACGGGCAGAGTACGGGGAACTAATTGTAAAGACTCTGGCAAAATCATTAACGATGCAGTATGGAGAAGGTTTCACCAAAACCAACCTTTATAACTACATTGGCTTCTTCCAGAAGTGGCCAGATTTTTTCCACGCAGTGAGTGGAATATCTGAGGGTGACAAAAACATTTTCCACGCAGTGAGTGGAAAATCTGAAATTGTTCCAACATCAACAGGACAATCTGAAGATTTTGAGATTGTTAACGCAATGAGTTCACAATCTTCTGTGGCAGACATTATGCAATCATTGGCTGCAAAATATCCCATTATGCTTTCTTGGACGCACTATCGAATCATCCTTCAGGAAAACAATAAGGATGCTCGCGACTGGTATGAACGTGAAGCTGCCAAGGAAATGTGGAGCACAAGAACGCTGCAACGTAACATCAGCAGTCAGTATTACCATCGTATGCTGATGTCGCAACACAAAGAGTTGGTGCATGAAGAAATGATAGAGAAAACATCTCCGCTGCAAGGCAAATTGGAGTTTATCAAAAATCCTGTTATTGCCGAATTCCTTGGATTTCCGCAGGAGGCGACGTTCACAGAGTCTGAACTCGAGACAAGTATCATCAATAACTTGCAAAAGTTCATTATGGAACTTGGCAAGGGCTACGCCTTTGTTGCCAGACAGCAACACATCCATACAGAGAAGGAGGATTATTATATTGACTTGGTTTTCTATAATTACCTGTTGAAGTCGTTTGTGTTGATAGACCTCAAAACGACCAAGGTAACCCATCAGGATGTAGGCCAGATGGATATGTATGTCAGGATGTATGATGAGTTGAAACGAGGTGAGAATGACAATCCCACCATTGGTATTTTGATATGCGCCGACACGGATGAAGACATTGCACGATACTCTGTACTCCACGACAGCGACCAACTATTTGCCGCCAAATATAAGACCTATATGCCAACAGACGAGGAGTTGCGGGCAGAGATAGAGGCACAAAAGAATATCTACTATTTACAACACAAAGAAAAATAGACTTATGCCATACTTCAACGAAAGCCAATTAGAGATGTCGATTGTCACCCTGCTGCAGGAGCAGGGGTATGACTACGTCAAGGGCGAGGACATCGTGCGCAACCTCGACGAGGTAGTACTGCGCGACGACCTGGCGCAGTATCTACGCAGCCGATACAAGAACAACGGCATCACCGAGCAGGAGGTGGAGAGCGCCATCCGCGTCATCACCCAGCGGACGGGCGGCTCGCTGTATGAAGAGAACCGCCACACGATGAATCTGCTGATGGACGGCTTCTCGTTGAAACGCGAGGACGCGACCCGGCAGAACCTCTATATCCAACCCATCGCTTTCGAAGAGAGTCAGCAGAAGCACAATGTCTTCAATATTGTCAATCAATACGATATCATAGGGAACCAGCATCGCATCCCTGATGCCATCATCTTCCTGAACGGCCTGCCTGTCGTGGTGTTCGAGTTCAAGAGTGCCATCAAGCAGAACACCACCATCGAAGACGCCTACAAGCAGCTGACCATCCGCTACCGACGCGACATACCAGCGCTGTTCAAATACACCACCTTCATCGTCATCTCTGACGGCGTGAACAACAAATTCGGCACACTCTACACTCCTTACGAATTCTTCTACGGCTGGCGCAAGGTCAACGCCAAGGACAAGGCCGACAGCGGCATCCCCTCGCTGAAGACGATGGTGGCGGGATTGTTCCGTAAGGACCGCCTTATCGACGTCATCCACAACTTTATCTATTTCCCCGACACCTCGAAAGACGAGCGCAAGTTCATCTGCCGCTACCCGCAGTATTTCGCCGCCCGAGCCCTGTACCAGAATATCCTCAACCACAGCAAGCTCAATCCCAGCGGCGACGGCAAGGGTGGCACCTACTTCGGCGCCACCGGCTGCGGTAAGTCGCTGACGATGCTCTTCCTGTCGCGATTGCTGATGAAAAGCAAAGCCCTGTGCAGCCCGACCATCATCCTCATCACCGACCGCACAGACTTGGACGACCAGCTGTCGCGCCTGCTACTCAACGCCAAGCAGTTTGTGGGCGACAGCGTAATAGAACAGGTGGAGAGCCGCGAGGACTTGAAAGCCAAGCTACAGGGACGCACCAGCGGCGGTGTGTTCCTCACCACCATACAGAAATTCTCCAAGGACATCAACCTGCTCTCCAACCGCGCCAACATCATCTGCATCAGCGACGAGGCGCACCGCTCGCAGACGGGCTTGGAGGAGAAGGTGGAGATAACCGACAAGGGTGTGCGCCGCTCGTATGGCTTTGCCAAATACCTGCGCAACTCGCTGCCCAACGCCACCTATGTGGGCTTCACCGGCACACCCATCGACCCGACGCTCGAGGTCTTCGGCCCCATCGTGGATGAATACTCGATGATTGAGGCCGTGAACGACGGCATCACCAAGACCATCATGTATGAGGGACGCGCCTCGCACGTCTTTGCCGATAGCGAACTTATCAAGCAGATAGAAGCCTACTACGACAAATGTGCCGAAGAAGGCTCGACCGACTACCAGATAGAGGAAAGCAAGCGGGCGATGACGCAGATGAGTGTACTGCTCAGCAGTCCCGACCTTATCCACCGGCTGGCTGTCGATTTCATACAACATTACGAACATCGTGTGGAAGAGGGCAGTACAGTGAAAGGCAAGGCAATGATTGTCTGCGCCACCCGCGAGATAGGCTACGCCATCTACAAGGAGATTGTCGTCCTGCGACCCGAATGGGCGGAGGTGAAGGTATGCGGCGACGGTGAAGAACTCAGCAAGGAGGAGGCTGAGAAGATAAAGCCGATGGAGAAGATTAAGATGGTCTTCATCCGTCAGAAAGACGACCCCGAAGAGCTGTATAACCTGCTCGGCACCGACGAAGATAGGAAGAAACTGGACTTGCAGTTCAAAGAAGAGAAGTCGAACTTCAAGATTGCCATCGTGGTGGACATGTGGATAACGGGTTTCGACGTGCCCTGTCTGGACACGATGTACTGCTACAAGCCGTTGCAGATGCACACCCTCATCCAGACAATCAGCCGTGTGAACCGAAACTATCCCGGAAAGGACAAAGGCCTGATTGTCGATTACCTCGGAATTAAGAAGAAGTTCAATCAGGCGATGAAGAGATACGCCAACGGTGGACAGAACGAGACTCCGGTGGAGACTATCGACAATGCCGTCAAACTGTTCAAAGACGAGCTGGATGTTCTGCGGAGAATGTTCCATGACATCGACTACACCAAGTTCTTCACAGGCACCCCGCTGGAGCAGCTAGACGCTTTGCAGCTGGCCGCCGAGCGCATACAGCAGACCGACGAGCTGGAGAAACGATTCATGAAGCACACCACCATCATGAAGTCGGCCTATAACATGTGCAACAACGACGAGCGCATAGAAAAGTCCGAAGTCGATGACGTGCATTTCTTCACTGGCGTGCGGTCGGTCATCTACAAGACCAATACAGGTGATTCGCCCGACGCCTCTCAAATGAACCGCCACGTGCTGAAACTGGTCAACGAGGCACTTATTTCCGAAGAGGTAGTCGCCATCAACACCATGCAGCTCAACGACACCAAACAGATTGACCTGCTGGCCTCCCAATATATGGAGCGCCTCAAACGGCTGCCCTATCAGAACACCAAGGTGAAACTGATAGAGCAACTGCTCAAGCGGGTCATCGACAGCGTGCGGAAGGTAAACAAAGTGAAGGCCGTTAGCTTCACTGAACGGCTGAACAGTATCATCGACAAGTACAACGACCGCACTGACGATATTGTGCTGGCTGACGAAATAGTGACTGAAGTCGCCAAGCAACTAGCCGATTTGTTCGAGGAAATAAAGAAAGACAACGTGTTGCCCGACGGCATCCCCAATATCGAGGTCAAGGCTTTCTACGACATCTTAAAATCAGTGGCCGAGCAATATGGATTTCTTGATGAATACACGGAGGAACAATACATTGCCCTTGCAAAGGATGTGAAGGAGGTGGTTGATGACAAGACACAGTATATCGACTGGGACAAGAAGTCCGACATCAAAGCTCAGCTCAAAGTGCAGATAATACTAACCCTCGCCAAGCACAAATACCCACCCGCCACACGCGATGAAGTGTTCAAGGCCATCTTTGAGCAAGCCGAGAATTTTAAGAAAAACAAACTTGATGACAGTGCCAAAGATACTTGGGGGAATGGTATTGCAGAGCATAACACTATCCCCTATCACCAAGACAATGAAATCGACTGGCTGATGGCTGCCGAAACAGAATAGTCATGGATGATCACAACTACGCACAGGGTGTTCCCCTGCGCTTAGCAATGTTCTATCAGAAGACTTATACCTTACAATCTTGACTCTACCACCTGCCAGTCCACTATCTGCCAGAGGGAGGCGAGGTAGTCGGGGCGGCGGTTCTGATAGTCGATGTAGTAGGCGTGCTCCCAGACATCGAAGGTGAGCAGGGGAGTCAAGCCACTGCGGAGGGGGTTGCCGGCATTTGCCTCTTGGGTGATAACCAGTCGACCCTCGCCATTCAGCGACAACCAAACCCAGCCCGAGCCGAAAAGGGTGGCACCCTTTTGCTCAAACTCTTTCTTGAAAGCCTCAAATGAACCGAAGTCGCGGACTATCATCTCCAACATCTTGCCTGTAGGCTCATGGTGTTCGGTGCCAAACTGCTCGAAATACATCACGTGGTTCAGCACCTGCCCTGCGTTGTTGAACAAGCCGCCTTCCGACTGCTTGACAATCTCGCTGATAGGCTTGCCCTCCAGTCCGCTGCCTGGTAGCAGGCGGTTGAGGTTATCCACGTATGCCTTCAGATGTTTACCGTGATGGAAACTCAGCGTGCCGACACTAATCACATGCAGTGCGTCAGCAGCATAAGGCAGCTGCATCATTTCAAAAACCCCATTGACGGGTAGAATATCTCTCATAACAACAAGTATTAATAAATATAATGTGTATAACGCAAATTGTCATTAAATATTGCGTCACTCCGACAATCCCTTGCCTTGCTGCCACCATCCCTATACCTCACCATCGCTCCATGCCCGTTTCATCATCGCTTCATCATCGCTACATCATCGCTTCCCGAAGCGAAGAACGCACCCTTAAGGGTAGATTACGGTATGAAACTGGGCTATACCCATGGCGAATTCAAGGTGGCAGTGCCGTAGGGATGCCCTGCGAAGAGGGAGATGACATTTAGGATGGAAAACACTGATTGAGAGTATCTGAAACTAAATTGTTGGAGCTTTACTCCGACGTGATGAGAGTTTCGATGTGAGGTGTGGGGCAAGAGGAAGGGGATTATTAGATGTGATGATGTGTTATTAGAACTTTTCGATTTGTCGTTCCGACACTTACGTTCATTTCATAGGGTGGTGTTGATAACTCTTTTCCCATTGTTAGAAAAGTATTGTGTAATTTAGCAATCTGAAAAATAATGCCCCTTTTCGGGTAATCATTTGTAATTGTCAAACTTAAACGAAAAAGCAGTTATGCAGTCTGATATGTTTTTGAACTTTGGTGATGATAGTCAACAACTTAAACCGAAGAGCTACACCCAGTACCAACCCGACGACATTATGAAATCGTCGGTGGAATACTTTGGCGGCGACGAGTTGGCAGCAAATGTGTGGATGAACAAATATGCGTTGCGGGACGATGACAAGATTTACGAGTTGAACCCAGACATGATGCACCACCGTTTGGCATCGGAGTTTGCCCGTATCGAGCAGAACTACCCCAACCCGATGTCGGAGGAGACGATATACGGACTGCTGAAGGACTTCAAGTATGTCATCCCTCAGGGTAGCCCCATGTCGGGCATCGGCAACGACTTCCAGGTGGTGTCGCTGTCGAACTGCTTTGTGATTGGCAACAGCGGCAGCAGCGACTCTTATGGCGGCATTATGAAGATTGACCAGGAGCAGGTGCAGCTGATGAAGAGGCGCGGCGGCGTGGGACACGACCTGACCCACATCCGTCCTTCGGGCAGCCCGGTGAAGAACAGCGCGCTGACCTCGACGGGCATCGTCCCCTTCATGGAGCGCTACAGCAACACCACCCGCGAGGTGGCACAGGGCGGTCGCCGTGGAGCCTTGATGTTGAGCATCAGCATCAAACACCCCAACGCTGAGCAGTTTATCGACGCCAAGCTAGAGCAGGGCAAGATTACGGGTGCCAACGTGTCGGTGAAGGTTACTGACGAGTTTATGGAATGCGTGCGCGACGGCAAGCCTTTCGTGCAGCAGTACCCCGTAGACTCCCCCAACCCAATAGTACGTAAAGAGATTGATGCCCGCGCCTTGTGGAACAAGATTATACACAATGCATGGGCCTCGGCCGAGCCGGGTGTGCTGTTCTGGGACACCATCTTGCGTGAAAGCGTGCCCGACTGTTATGCCGACTTCGGCTACCGCACGGTGAGCACCAACCCTTGCGGCGAGATACCGCTGTGTCCCTACGACAGCTGCCGTTTGATTGCTGTGAACCTTTACAGCTATGTGAAGAATCCCTTTACGCCTCAGGCCGAGTTCGACTTTGATATGTTCCGCGACCACATCATCAAGGCACAGCGTCTGATGGACGACCTCATCGACCTAGAGCTGGAGAAGGTGAACAAAATATTGGCCAAGATAGAAAGCGACCCCGAGAGCGACGACATCAAGAGCGTGGAGCGCAACCTGTGGCTGAACATCAAGATGAAATGCCTCGAAGGGCGCCGCACCGGACTGGGCATCACCGCCGAGGGCGACATGCTGGCTGCCATGGGACTGCGCTATGGCAGCGATGAGGCAACCGATTTCTCAGTCACCGTGCACCGCACGCTGGCCTGCTCTGCCTACCGCTCAAGCGTCATCATGGCCAAAGAGCGCGGCGGGTTCCCCCTCTACGATGCCAATCGCGAGAAACTGAATCCCTTCATTCAACGTTTGGCCCAAGCCGACCCGCAACTGTATACCGACATGTTGCAGTATGGCCGACGCAATATCGCCCTGTTGACCATCGCCCCCACCGGCACGGTGAGCATCTGCACCCAGACCACCTCGGGTATCGAACCCGTGTTCTTGGTCAGCTACAAGCGCCGCAAGAAAATCAACCCCAACGACAAAGACACCTCGAAACACAAGGTCGTAAAAGACGAGAACGGCGACTACTTTGAGGAATACAACGTGCTGCATCCCAAATTTATCGACTGGTTGAAATTGAAAGGCTACAGCATGGAACAGATCGAAAGCCTCGACGACAAGGAGCTAGACCGTCTGATTTCCGAGTCGCCCTACTACAAGGCTACTTCGGCCGATATCGACTGGGTGAACAAGGTGAAGATGCAGGGTGCCATACAGAAATGGGTAGACCACTCGATAAGCGTTACCGTCAACATCCCGAAAGAGACCACTGAGGAAATAGTAAGCACAATCTATCAGACAGCTTGGGAAAGCGGATGTAAGGGTTGCACCATCTATCGCGACGGCTCGCGCCATGGGGTACTTGTGTCCAAGAGCGAGTCGTCGAAGTGCAACGAGTTTATTGAAAACAAAGCTCCCAAACGTCCCAAGAAGCTGGAGGCCGAGGTCGTCCGCTTCAAAAACGAGAAAGAAGACTGGATTGCCGTGGTGGGCATGTACGAACACCGCCCCTACGAGATCTTCACCGGACGCGCCGAGAACTTCGTGCTGCCCAAATGGGTGGAGAAAGGCTGGGTAATCCGTGTCAAGGAGAAAGGCGATGAACACGCCCGTTACGACTTCCAGTTCCTCGATCAGGATGGCTATCATGTGACCATGGAAGGATTGAGCCGCATGTTCAAAAAAGAATATTGGAACTATGCCAAGCTCATCAGCGGCATCCTGCGCCACGGTATGCCCATCCCCAACGTGGTAGACCTCATCGGGAAGCTCAACTTCGACGTGGACAGCATCACGACCTGGTCGAATGGTGTGGCACGTGCCTTGAAACGCTACATCAAGGACGGCACCGAGACTGGCGAGACCTGCCCCGACTGCGGAGGCAAAATTATCTATACTGGCGGCTGCAAGAGCTGCCCCAACTGTGGCTGGTCGAAATGCTCGTAAACTGAACTTTGCCACTAGAGATACTAGTATGGCTAGTAATACTAGTATTTCTAGTACTTCTAGTACTACTAGACAAAAAAAGGGAGCGGTCGTTAACGATCGCTCCCTTTTGGTTTTAACAGAGGTGTTATCTCACTATCAGTTTACGGACCATGTTGACATCGTTTGCCACAATGTGGACATAGTAGGCTCCCTGAGTAAGATTCTCGACGGACAACTGTTTATGGCAGTCATTGCCTCCATTGCACCATAGTTCGTCGGTATAGACTACACGGCCACTCATATCCAGAACCGAAACAAGCAGTTTGCCCTGCACCCCGTCAACGCTGATGGTGGTTGCACCACTGGTGGGGTTAGGATAAATACTGCAGGTAAAGGAACCGTCGACCGGTGTGATTCCAGTATGCGTAAGAGTGGTGAACCCTGTTCCAGTCCAATCGCTATAGATATCGTCGGTACAGGCAGCACGGACATAGACATCGTAGTCTCTATCCGGTTCGAGACCAGTGATGGTGTAACTGGTGGTAGCAACTGTGATCTCAGCACCAGTTCCTTGGTCAAATCCCTGATAGCCATAACTGATAATCCAAGAAGTCTCTTCGCTGGCAGGCGACCATGAAACCACGGCCGAATTGCTGGTAACGCCAGCGACCTGCACATTGGTAACAGGCTGGCAGACGGGAGTAGAGAAGGCGATAGTCTCAGACCAATCGCTATAAGTGGTGGCAGAACACATGGCCTGCACACGAACATTATAGTTAACACCAGGTAAGAGACCCGTGATGGTAACATGGCTGCTGTAGACGGTGTCGGAACTGCTGAAGACAGTGTTGAAGACATTCACCACGTATGCGACAGCATGGGCTGTGACATCGGCCTGCCACGAAAGAGTGACAGACTGGAAGTCGGTCTCGGCAATGGTTAATTGCTCGGGGACATAGCAGGTGAGTGTATCGGTGATACAGTTTCTGGTAGTCCAGAATGAGACTGAAGTGTCGCTACAGAGGCTACGCACACGGTAGTTGTAAGGTGTATTGGGTTCGAGGTTGGTGAAGGTATAGCTATGAGCATTCACCAGTGTCGGGGCCGGCCATACGTTGGAGCTGGCAGGTTTGACAGACACTTCGTAGCTACTGGCGGGACCAACCCAAGTGGCAGCAATGGAGGTGGGGCCTACACTGACATTGGCAAAGGTAGGACGCGTGCAGGACTCAGTACCATAGACCACAATGCTGTCGAGCAACACACCCTGACCGAAGCCCGAATGTGCCATAAAGGCCACCTGATAAGAGGCAGAGGCGTTGGGAAGCATGACCGTGTCGACCTGCCATGTGGTGATGCTGTTGTTCCACGAAGCCACATAGTGCCAAGCGGAGTCGGGATGAGTGCGATAGAGGACAGCGAGAGTATCTTGGTCGCTACCCCATGCGGGCTGGGCATGGTAGAAGGTCATCATCACCTCGTCCTCAGTAGGTATGTTGAGGATGGGGGTAATGAGATAGGTGGTGTAGCCGTCGTAACTGTTACAGGTGAAACGGGCATTGTACTGACCAGTGGCAGCACCCGAAAGTCCGCCGTAGGCATTACCACCACGGCCGGTGGTCCAATCAACAGTGCCACGAGAGTGGTATTGATTCCAGCAGGCAATGCCGTTCTCAAAGTCCTCGACCCAAGGGAAGTCGTTGATGACGCTGTCGCAGCCAGTGAGGCAAGTGGTGTGAGCCACAAAGCCAGTATCAGTGGCGGAGCAGATAGGACGGACATAGATGTCGTAAGAGGTGACGGGGGCCAGACCTGAGAGAGTGATGGAGTTGGTGGATGCACTGGCCAGAGTGCCCATACCCGGAGTGAATCCGCTGACACCATATTCTACAACCCAACTAGAAGCGGCACCTGCATCCCAACTAACCGCTATGGTGCTGGAGGAAACAGAGGTGGCAACTAAGTTCTCTGGAGCAGGACAGGTGAGCAGGGTGAACTGGAGATTGTCGATGGCGGCAGGAGGATTAGCACCCATAGCACCATCGTTAATCCAAACGAGGGTCAGGTAATAGTTGCCGGCAGCCACCTGCACCGAATTCTCGTCGTGCTGCCAGGTGTTACGCAGATTGCGCTTGCCACCGTCGAGGGCAATCCAACCAGTGGGCAGGGTGTTGCTGTAGCGGTTGATGGAAGTGAACGAAGTGGAGAAATCGTAATTCTCAGGAACCAGAGCCAGACGCATGAGGTCGTAAGTGCCTTCACCCTGGCAACGCCAATCGTAACTGATGGCATAAGAGCTGTCGTAGGGTATCTGCAAATAGGTCATGGCAAAGGAGATGGACTGGTTGCTGTTGGTGTAAGCGTTGGAGACACCAGCGTCGTTGGAGACATACATGGCGTGAGTGCCACCGTGGTTGACAGCAGTGCCAGTGTACCACATGTTAGAACCTGACCGCTGATAGACGGAGAATACATTAGACGTATCCTCAAAGTCATTGTAATAGGGCAGATAGTGCGGATCAGCTCCCAAGGTAGTAATAGAGGCTGAGATGGGATCGCTCATACCGTTGGCACAATTGGCATATACCCACACATAGTAGGTGGTGAGGCCTGTGAGACCTGTGAAGGTGTAGTGGGTGTTGGTAGTAGTGGCAGTATTGAGGGCAGCGGCAGGGTTATTGCTGGTGCCAATCTTGACAGTATAACTGCCTCGGGCGGCAGTGTCGGTCCAATGGAAGGCCACACGCGACATACCTACCGAGTCGAACACGATGTTGGTCACCGAGTCGCAGGGGTTGGGAACATAGATACTGAAGTCGTCCAAGAACACCGTATAGTTGCTACCCGTGGCGCGGAAGGCAATCTGGGTACCCGTGCCATTGTAGTGTATGCGGATGTTATATGGATAATAGGTATAATAGCCCGAGAAGTCGAGGTCGACGGTGTCGAGGGTCACAAATACCGAGTCAACTTCCCACACGCCCACTTCAAGTGCGTCGGGTGCATTGTAGCTATAGCCTGCGGCATAGAAACTGACCTCCAAGCCGTCGATGGTGTCGATAGCAGGGAGGGTGAAAATCTCGTCCTGCAAGGAGCTGCTCTCCATCTCGAAATAGACGTTGCCACTATGAGCGTTGTAACTGTAATTGTAGCATGAGGGGAAGATACCGCTGCCGCTGGTACCCGTCATCGGTGTACCCCAGCAGTTAGGCACTGCACTAGTATTGTAGCTCTCGAAATCCTCGGTCAGAGGCAGCGAGCTACGGCTCATCACCGCGCAGGCGGTGCGGGCAGAGGTCTGGCTATAGGCCGTGTTAGTGATGCAAAGGCTTCCCACTCTGAAATAGTACAACGAGTTGGCAAAAAGACCCGTCACCGTGTAGGTCTGGGCAGTAGTGCTGACCAAGGCCACAGTCCATGCCGTGTCGCTAGCCAGACGGTATTCGACCGTCCACGAGGTCTCGTTCAAGCCAGGCACCCAGTTGATTGTTACGCTATTGGCTGTAACGGCACCCACGCTGACATTTGGCGGCACACAGTTGGCATCGCCACAGGGAGCGACAAAGATGATATTAGGACGAGTAGCCGTGCTGGAAAGACTTGAAGGTGTAGTAGTGGGGTCGTAGTTGGTTCCATCACCATAGGAATACAGCGTCTTGCCATTCATGCCGTCTGTGGCCTGCCAGTTGGTAGTGCTGGACCAACTGCCGGTGTTATCGTCGAAGGTGACAACAATATTATTAGTCGTAGAAGGACGCACCCAGGGGGTGATAAAGGTAAACTCGTTCCAACCGTCATGGAAGGTAATAGAGCCGTTGAACACTATCTTCGACGAATCCATCAAGATATAGTTGCTGGTGCTATTGATAGCCGTCACACTGGTAGTGTCGAGATAGATGGTAACATTGCGCGTAGTGTTAGGACCCGATATTTGGTACAGCTTGATACCATAGATGGTGTCCAAAAGGGGTGCCGTCTCACTGTTATCAAACAGGGTTTGACAAATGGTATAGTTGTAATATGAGTTAATTGGGTAAGAGCCAATACTGGCAGTACCTTCGCCAATCTGAATCTCGCCACCCACATAGCACATGGTGGTGAAGTAAGCACCTACCGCGTCGCTCATGTCGTTGATGCCGCAGTTGGCCATCACCGAGACATAATAGGTAGTAGTTTGGCTCAGGCCACCTACCAGCAACGAACGCACTGTATCACCTACCGTATAGCTGGTAAAAGTGCCGGCAACAGTGTCGTAAACGTTAACCGTAAAACTCTGAGGCGTACTGCTGGTACCATAGTCCCAGCTGACAGTGGCCGACGAGCCAGCGATGTCGCTCACCACCACATCATAGGGGGCGTTGCAGGATGCCAAAGGCGAGCAACTGACATTCAGCATATAGCCTGAGGCTGAATAGTAGTCGCTATAGCCCGAGGAGGCAAAGCGGATGGTGACGGGGCCCTCGAGCGAGGAGACGCGGAGTGTGTCGTTGCCATAGAACGAGCCCAGCAGACGCCCACTAGTGCCCACACCCTCGTATATCTTCAGCTCACCATACGTTGCCGAGGTGGATGAATAGGTGCTGTAGCTGCCCGAAATGGTAATGGTCTGGGTGTTGTCGGTGGGGTAGACAATCAGCGTGGAGGTCTGAGAATAGGAATAGTTGCCCGACAGACCCCCATCATCACTAATGGTACCACCGCACATATACACGGTGTCGGTCTGATTGGCATTCATCACATACAGGTTCGGACGAGCCGTAACGGGACCTTGCCAATAGCTGTTCTCTGAACCACAGAGGGCACGCACATAGAAGTCGTATGTAGTGTTGTTGTCAAGACCTGACACCGTCACTGAGTCGGCATAGGAGATAACCGTATTGGTTGTAACCGTGTCGGGATCCATGCCAGTGGTGCCGTAAACCACCTCCCACATAGAGGCTAGCGTATCGGTCCATGCCAAACTCATCTGACCCGAAGCTGTGCCAGTGGTGTGCAATCCCTGCGGCACTGCACAGCTGCTCACCTCGCGGATGATAATATCGTCGATATACATCGTGCCATAGCCACCCGACAGTTTGCGGTATACTACATAACCTGTATCGGTAGTGGTAAGTCCTGCAAACGAAATGGTGTACTCCTCCCAGTTAGTGTTAAGGGTAATTGTGTCGACCCACACGGCACTGGAAGCAACCTGATCGACATTGGTCACATAGCCCACCGCCAGATTGAATGTATAATAGGTGCTCGATCCTCTGGCCCACACCTTAGTCTCAACCGTATTGATGGGTTGCTCAATACGGGGCGAGGCAAAGGAAAGGTTGTCACTATAGGAATACATATAAACCCCGTAGCCGCTATGGCCAGCCGAGGTGGAGAGGTATGGATAGCTCCCACTCATCTCGGTGATACGCCAACAACTGGGGAAAGAGCCACCATAGGAGTCGAAATTCTCCACTAGGGGCAATACTGTGGTTCCACAATCGGTGCGGAAGCTGAAAGGCACCGCCTCGCTGGTATCGCTGCCCGTGCAGTTGTTGTAGAGATAACCGCTATACTGCGTGTTGGAATTGAGGCCTGTGAAAGTATAGCTGTTCGTATAGGCGTAGTGCCAACTGCTATCGTTGTTCAGATAAAGCATATAGCCTGCCGATACGGTGGCAGCAGACCATGTGAGCGTGGCGCTATTTGAGTCGACCGTAGCCGTAGGCGTGCCAGGCATATAAGAGCAACTGGGTGCCGTGGTGATGGTCATATCGTCGAGGAAGAGGGTCATCTGACCGGTGCCACTCTTATAGGCACGGAAAGCAATACGATGGCCATCGCCTGAGTAATCTACCAAATACACACGGTAATGGTAGTATGACGACGAGCTGAATGAGCCTGCGTTGGTCAAGGTCACCGTGTCCACAGGCACAAAGACGCTGTCCTCCATCACACCTACTTCAAACAACGTGGGCGCATACGATGCGACGGTCGAAGCATAGAAGTCAACCATCAAGCTGCTTGGGTCGGCAAACTCACAAGTGGCAGCTGTCAGCGTGCGTACGCTCGAGCCCGACGAGAATTCAAACTCATAATACACGCTACCATTGCGGGCATTGCCCGACCAGTTGTAGGCACAAGGGAAGGTGGCAAGGCTCGTAGTGGTACCTTCCACTGCTATCCAACCCGCAGGCTGGTCGCCTGTGCTCAATCCTTCAAACCCCGTGAAATAAGGCACCGACTGATAGCTCTGGGCTCCAGCTGCCAATGGCAGCACAACAGCCAGAAGCAAAAGTATTTTGGATATAATATTCTTCATGATCATTTACTTTTACTGTTATTACTGCACATTGAATTTCTTGGTTGTGTCAATCTTGTCATTGTAGAGACGCACCACATAGCTGCCCTTGGCGAGGCCTTCTACATCCAGCACCATCTCGCAATCGGTAGGACAGTCTTTAGTAAATGACCGCACCGTGCGACCGTCAACCCCAATAATGGCGACATTTATGCGACCTTCCACCCCTTTCACGGAAATGGTGGTGGCAGTGGTGGCAGGATTAGGATAGATGGCCACTTGCAGACCTTCTGCTTCGGCGATGCCTTCGTGGCTGCTTCCAGCCAAGGTAGTGAACGTTGTCATAATCCAGCCACTGTAACGACCTTCCTCACACAACGAACGCACTTTGACATCATAAGTCGTGGCAGAATCTAAGCCCGTGAGAGTAATACGAGGATCACCTTCCACCTCTTGTCTGCCCAGTTCGTAGCCATCATGGAAACCGTGGTGACCATATACGACTTCCCACCTGTCGTTCAAGTCAACACCCATCGACCAGTTGATAACTGCCTCAGTATAGGAAGGCTCAGCATTCAGATCACTTACGCTATAACAATTGCTGGTCGTAATCATGATAGTGTCGGACCACTCCGACGCATTGCTGGCGTCGCACATCGAACGCACCGACACACGGTAGTTAGTTCCATAGTTCAGACCCGTCACTGTGTAATTGTCGTCAGTGGCAGTAAAGACTCGGTTATAAGAACTGTTGAATACATGCACCTCCCACTGCGAGGCCATGCCGTTGGCCGTCCAAGCCAACGTGGCGACAGTGTTGCCAATATCGGTCAATCTCAAGTCCTCGGGCTTTTGACAACGCACAGTGTCGGTAGTGAAATAAACGGTGTCCGACCAGTCGGAATAGCCGTTGTAGGAAAGAGAGCAGTCCTGACGTATACGTGCCATATAAGTGGTATTGGGTGTCAGAACGTTGGTGAGGAAGTGGTGACGGCCTGTGACGCTGACCGATGTCCAACTAGTATCGGACACAGGCTTATACTCGAAGTCGACATGGTTGCTATTATACTGATGCCAGTAGAACCGTGCCGACACATCGCTTATATCGTTTACCCACAATCCTTGGGGCACCATGCAGTGGTCGTTGAAATCAAACACAATGCTGTCGATAGCCAAAAAATTGATACCACTCGACAGCAGCGGCTTGGTCAAGAAGCAGAAGTAACGTCCGGTGTCGTTGTAGGCAGCGAAATCCACCGTAAAGCGAGCCATCGTGTCAGGTGAGCAATAAGGGATAGCCAACACCGTGTCGAGCGGGGTGAAATTACCGATAGGGTTTGTCGGATTCTTGCAGACACCGATAATCAGGTCGGAGTTCAACGAGGCATCGTTACGGCTCTTTCCGGCGCTGAAAGTCACCTGCAGGTGATTCACCGTCACCGTCGTGTCGAAGGGGTTCTGCAGCACCGCCCACGTCTCGCCCGTGCTATAAAGGTCGAGCACACAGGTCAGGTAGCCGTTATGGATGTTGTAGGAACCAATCGAGGGCTCGTTCGTGCCTTGGAAATGCCAGCAGAAAGGCTCTGTAGGGGGCGTTGTGTTATGCGGATACGCCTGAAAGTCCTCCCACCAAGGCAGGTAGGCAATAGGGTCGCAGGGCTTATCCTGCGCAACCGACACCAACGGCATCAACCCAAACAATGCCGTCAATGCGAAAAAACATAATTTTCTTCTCATTTGTTTACGTTTTGTGAATTAATATTTGTTGTCTATAAAGTGTTTCTAGTATAAATCCAAACCCGTATCTCTCTATCTATCGTTTCTTTAAGCCTCTTCTAATATATAGTATCTATAATAAAATATCATTTGCAAAAATACTCCTTTTTCTTGTTATATCAATAAAATAAGTGCAAAATATTCAACAAAGACAACGTCCGACTCCACTTTGGATCACAAAAAAAAGACCGCTTTCGCGGTCTTGGTTCCTTTTACAACCACCTAGCAACTCCGCCGTGATGGCTGCATGTACCTCTTCGGCTTTGGCTGAAACTATATGACCCGTCCCTGCACAATGCCGTTGCACCGGCTGGAGCTTTATTATAGCGAGTGGGGCTTTGTACCGTATTCCCATAGCTATTTGTGTAATGTCTAATGGGTTCCTGAGCCACGGCTGTCGTGGTGGTTGCAGGAACACTCTTTGTGAGGAATTGGGCATACACATAGCCACAATAACCGTTATAGGTCACATATACCCAAACACAATCACAATCCTCTTGGAGATAGACCTGTGTCCCCTGCGGGATAGTTAGGATGACTCGACTGGAAGCGCTGGCATCAACCCTCAGACTCAAATCAGTGGTGGTGGTTCTTACTACGCCTTTTGCAAAGGAAACAAAGGCAGTGCAAACAAGTACGATAATAAATACGAACTTTTTCATGGATACCAACTTAGAACATAATTACCAAAGACAACTGTAACCCGCTGGCACTTCCCTCAAACATCTCATGCTCTCCAAACATCATCATATAGCGGGCATCCACTGATACGGTTCCTACTACATCAAATCCCACGCCAATGACCGACGAGAACAATCTGTAATCATCAAGTGAGCCTATCAGCTTATTAAAAACAGGGCCTGCAAATATCCTGGCATTGCTTCTGGCCTCTGTGCTACCGAGTTTATAACCCAACAACATGGGAATCGTCAAGTTGACAGACTTCGTCCATCCAGAAACCAAATCCGACACCGTAGCTTTGGCGTCACCTTGGTTGTTTCGCCAACTGTTGATTCCGAAGTACACTTCCGGCTGAAGATATAGCTTCCAAACATTCACCCTTGTCATCACCCCAAAATCGCCATTGTTGGCAAGCTCTGACTTCCAGTCGTACACATCCATTTGGGTGAGAAAACTATTCAAACCATAATTAATCTTGATTCCTTTTTGCAGAATTTGTGCCTGGCAACCGAGTGCCGTCATCAATAAGAGTATTGTACAAAAATGTTTCATGACTGTTACCTATTTTATGTCTAAATAGGGAGCAGCCATGAAAAATCTATCATTGACAGTGTAAAAAACTGTCGACTATCTCAACAAATGTATTGTTACTGTGGTTTTCTTACACTCAGGCATTGCCATTCCCACGGGTGCACCGATATAAGTGGGGTCACAGACGATATAGCGGCCATCTTCCAAGTCTAAGTAATCACCGTCCACCTTGGTCTTAAACTTCACTGCGGTGGCCAAATGTTGGGGAAACTCCAGCAATACCACATCCAACCCCAACAGCTCTCTCACCAATATGCTGTATAATATGGAACGGTCTTCACAATCGTTGGCCGGATAGTAAAAAGACTCGTCGGCATACAATGGGCGCTCATAGCCAAACTGGTCACCATCCGTGGCATATTGGAAGCAGGTCTGCACATAGTTTAGCAACATATTGGCGGCATCAATCTGACTCTTTCCACCAATCTGTTTCTTCAACATGGGATATAACACACCCTTGGCCTCTTTGCTGATGGACGTATGGGAATAGGCATCCCAACTGGTGGTGATAGGGCAGTGGTCAAAGAAGTCAATCAGGTTCTTGTTCTCAGTTATCGAAACCCTCATGGTGGGATATTTTTCTGAAGAAAACACTCTTGCATTTGTTTTCTCCACACTCAATACAGGTACCTTCTCGAACCTCACATTCACACTTTCTGATTGTGGGAAGGGTTGCTGCAAGACTAAGAATGAGCTGGCATTCGTCTTGTCTAAGATGTAATAGGGCGTCCCGTCAATCTCCACATAGGAGTAGTTATATACCGTCTCTGCCAGTGCAACCAACAGCACCAGTCTCCCGTCTGCATTTGCCAACGATGTCTTGGCTCCAAGCTGAGCCAAGAGGTAATCCGCCAGAAAAGTAGCTTCCGACCCATCCTTACCCATGCAGGCAATGGCGGCTCTTCTCACCAAATCCACCACTCCCCAATCATTCAGCATCATTCTTTCGGCAGCCTTGATAATATCTTCCAAAAGTGGGTCGTATTCCTCTGATGAGAGTTTTGTCCATGCATCCGAAAGTGTCTTCTCTTTCAGGTCTTTTAGCTTGAAACGGTTACGCTCATCCCACCTCACCATGCAGTCAGTACCATAAAAGGAGAATCTGAACTGCTGGGGCTTCTGTGGCTTGGGCGTAATGGACGGTGTAGGCTCCTCTTCCGGCTCATCCAATGTGGGCAGAGGGGGCAGCTCATGTGACCGTGGTAAATCCCCAAGCGGTACAATCGTGTCGTAAGGCATAGGGTCTGCTGCAGGTATCTTGTCAGGTGGAGCCACCACGGGGTGTGGCGGCTTTGGTATTTTGGGCATCGGTATGGCTGGTTCGATAGGCATCTGTTTCCAGCCGTCACGCATAAAGATGGCATACTCCTCGTTTGCCTTCTTCCTGAATTCCTCATACTTTTTGTGGGCATCCTCTTTGAATGCATCATAGCCAGCCCTTTGTTGCTGTTTCCATTGCTCGTAATCCTTCTTAGGATCCTGAGCAGATGACGAAAATCCTATCGCCACCAGTGCCAGTGCTATAACAATCTGCTTTGTCATAAGATGGGTTCGTTACTTTGCAACAGACGTTTTCTCGCCTCACCATACAAGCAAGCTTGTCTGGATTCGGCTTGACGAAAACGTTCGATTAATTCGTTTTTATATTGAAGGCATCTTTAAACTTTAAACTCTAAACTTTAAACTCTAAACCCTAAACTTTAAACTTTAATATACCACCACCTTACGTGCCCTCATGCCTTCCACCTGTATCAGATATACACCTGTTGCTGGAACAGTCACGATGAACGTTTCGGGGCTTTTGTCTATATAGGCAATTCTTCGTCCCGAAATATCATACACTGCAATTTTTCTCTGACTTACGCCTGCAATATGGATGTTATTCTGCTTCACGTTGACTGAGTAGTCCAGTATCTCCACATCACTTATTCCCACCATATCATAGAAGATGGCTTGATAATTGGCATCTTCGGCAACCACTATGGTACGTTCTCTGTTGGTGTCCCCGTCGCTCCAACCACGGAAACCGTAACCGGCAAAGGGTTGAGCGGCGATAGTCACCTCAGTGCCATAGCCATATTCTCCACTCCCCATCACACTTCCCATCGTGGGGTCGTTGGCGGTGACGGTGATAGTGAAAATGTCGGCTTCAAACACTGCAGTATAGTCGGCATCCCCGACTACCGTGATGGTACGGGGATTCTGTGTGTTGCCGTCACCCCATTGTACAAAGTGGTGGTGTTCACTTGGAGTGGCAGTCAATATTACCTGTTCTCCTCCGTAATAGACACCTGAACCAGAGACAGTACCCATCGTGGTGTCGTTGCTGCTCACCGTGATGCTGTATCGAGCGTCTTCCTCAAATTGTGCAATGAAAGTAGTGTCACTTGTCAAGGTAATCAAACGTGGATTAGTGGTGTTTCCGTCGTTCCATTGTACGAAATGGTGATGCTCATTGGCGGTAGCTGTCAAGGTCACTTGGCTGAGATAATTGTAACTGCCACTGCCTGTCACGGTACCCATTGTGCTGTCGTTGCTGATAAGGGTCAAATAGTAGGTGTTCACGGCAAAGTAGGCCGTCATCGTGGTGTCCTGTGTGAGGGTGACGGTACGGGGATTGTCGCTGTTGCCGTCCTGCCACTGAACGAAGTGGTATCCGTAGTTGGGTGTGGCTGTCACCTCTTCCACCAAGTTTGCCAGTTTGGTGTGTGTTGCCGTCCCCAGCAGGTTGTCGTTGACGTTGGCAGTGAGGCCTACGAAGATGGCGGTGAGTGCAGTGTCTTTTGTCAGGGTGAAGGTGATTGGATTGTCGGTGCTGCCGTTGCTCCACCGTAAGAAATGGTAGTTGGCATCAGGGACTGCCGTGAAGGTGAGCGAGGTGAGGTAGTTGTAACTGCCCCCTGCCGAGGTGACTGTGCCACGTGTGTTGTCGTTTGCCGAGCAGGTGGCAGTGTATTGGTTGGGGGCGAAACTGGCGGTGAATACCGTGTCCTGTGACACCACCACTCGGCGTGGGTTGCTGCTGTTGCCGTCCTGCCACTGCACGAAGTGGTAGCCGTAGTTGGGTGTGGCGGTAATCCACACTGCCGTGTTGTAGTCCACCGTGTCGCTACCGCTGGCGGTGCCCTGGGTGGCATTGGCGGTGTTGACACCTATGGTGTGGCGGTCGATAGAGAAATGGGCAGTCAGGGTCGTGTCACGTGTCACGGTGATGGTACGTGGGTTGTCCTCTACGCTGTCGTTCCACATCGTGAAATGGTAGTGTGGGGCTGGCACCCCTGTCAGTGCCACCTGTGACAGGTAGTTGTACGTCCCTCCACCGATGGCGGTACCTACCATGACGTTGCTGCTGAGTGCCGTGACGAGATAGCTGTTATAGTCGAACTGTGCCGTGTATTGTGCCGAGTCAGTCACCGTCACCGAGCGGGGATTCTGTGTGTTGCCGTCCTGCCACTGCACGAAGTGGTAGCCGTAGTAGGCGGTGGCGGTCAAGGTGGCGGTGCTGTTGTGGTTGTATGTGCCACTGCCGCTCACGTAGCCCATGGTCGAGTTGTTGCTTGTCACACCCACGGCATAGCTGTTGATGGCAAACTGGGCGGTATAGGTAGCATTGGCGGTGACACTTACCAGACGGGGATTCGTGGTGTTGCCGTCGCTCCACTGCACGAAGTGGTATCCTATGTTGGGCAGGGCGGTAATGGTGACGGGTGTGAGATAGTTGTATGAGCCGCTGCCGCTGGTGGTACCGATGGCGGGGTTGCTGCTCTGCACAGTGAGGGTGTAGCTGTTGATGGCGAACTGGGCGGTGTAGGTGGCATTGTTCAGTACCGTCACGATACGTGGGTTGTCTGTCACAGCATCGCTCCATTGGGTGAAGTGGTAGCCGTAGTTTGCCACTGCCGACAATGTGGCGGTGGTGTTGTAGTTGTAGCTGCCTGCCCCGTAGGCACTGCCCATGGTGGCATCGTTGGCGGCGACGGTCAGCGTGTAGCTGTTGGCGGCAAACTGGGCGATGAAGGCCGAGTCACGTGTCACCGTCAGGGTACGTGGGTTGTCGGTCACGCCGTCGTTCCACTGCACAAAGTGGTAGCCGTAGGCGGGTGTGGCGGTCATGCTCATCTCATGCAGATAGGTGTATTGTCCTCCTCCGCTCACACTGCCCATGGTGGTGCTGTTGCTCGTCGCCACGATGCTGTAGGTGTTCAGGGCGAAGAAGGCGGTGAAAGCCGAGTCCTGACTGACGATGATGGTACGTGGGTTCTGTGTGTTGCCGTCGTTCCACTGCACGAAGTGGTAGCCGTAGTTGGCTGTGGCGGTGATGCTGACGAGGTTCTGGTAGTAATAGACACCGCTGCCGCCCACGTTGCCCATGCCGGGGTTGGCGTTGGCGACGGTGATGGTGCTGACGTTGCTGACGAAGATGGCGGTGAACGAGCTGTCACGAACAGCGGCGAGGTAACGTGGGTTCTGTGTGTTGCCGTCGCTCCACCGTAGGAAATGGTAGCCGCTGTATGCTGTGGCGGTCAAAGTCACTGGGGCATTATAGCCATACAGCCCTGTGCCGCTGACGCTGCCCATAGTCGAGTCGTTGGCATGGACGGTGATATAGCTGTTGTTCACCACGAAGATGGCGGTGAACGTGCTGTCCTGTGTCATCGGGATGGAGCGGGGGTTGGCGGTGATGCCGTCGTTCCATTGCAGGAAGTGGTAGCCCGTCTGTGCCACAGCATAGATGGTGGCGGTGTGATTGCTGCAGGTGGTCTGTTGTGTCACCGTGGCATTGCCCATCACCTCGTTGTTGCTGCCGACGGTCAGGCGGTAGGGCGGAGCCTCCACGATATTTGGGAAACTCTCCCAGTAGTCGGTGATATAATAGTTCAGCACCGCGCCGCAAGGCACGCTGACCGTCACCAAACTGTCCACCGCCGCAAAGGTATGGGCGTGGATAGTGGGCGGCGTGCTGCCCTTCATCTCAATCTCCGTGATATTGCCCACGCCATTGTAAGCGGAGTCGCCAATATGAGTGATAGAGGCTGGGAAGGTCAGTTTGCCGTTGATGTCGCCGCAGCCGTCAAACGCCCTTGCCCCAATAGTGGCAAGGCTGTTTGGCAGTTCAGGATTCGTCAGCCGGATGCACCCACCGAAAGCACTGTCCCCAATAGAGGTAATACCCTCCCCAAGCGTGACATTGTTCAACCGAAAGCACTCGCTGAATGCCCCGCTGCCTAATGTCTGCACACTATCGCCCAAAGTCACCGACACAAGTCGGTCGCAGTTGGAAAAGGCGTTTACCCCGATGGTCTGTACATTTGTATTCAGGGACAAGATATTATCACAATTTGAGAAAGCACCATCTCCGATATATCGTGCATTCGTAGAAATAGAAGTGATATTCTCACAGTTGCTGAATGCACCTACAATACTATCAACA
>JAEEGL015043841.1_pt1 | contig 24865 bp, 21 predicted proteins | sample 9134231 | NCBI WGS metagenome assembly JAEEGL01 (sample SAMN16246548, study PRJNA631951) | gut metagenome | biome: gut microbiome; feature: rumen; material: fiber-attached | host: Bos | place: Iran: Karaj | collected 2018-10
AGAGGCTAAAATTGCTCCAGCTGTACTTCAAAAAATAATGGGTCATACAGATATTGCAACTACAATGAAATACTATGTAAATGTAGATGATCATTTTGAAATATCGGAATACAAAAATGTAGAGAGCTATTTAGAGCAAAACGACGTGTTTCTTCTAAAAGAAGAAATCTCTTAAAACCTACTAGAATTAAAAAAATATCGTGAAACCAATCCAAGATTTCACAGTAAAAATAAAAGTGAATTTTCACGAATTGGTTTCACGAATTCAAAAACTTAGCCAAGAATGGCTTAAATACAGGCGATTATAATGCGTGATGAGGGGTTGTCACCCCGACCACTCTTTTTAAGAGTAAAACGTAGAAATAGCAAGTCTTTTAAGGCTTGCTATTTTTTAATTTGATACTAATTTGTAGACTTTTTGTAGACTTTTTGTAGACTTTTTTGTAGGAACGGCTATCAGCCGCCTTGAATAATGACTTACATAATCAAATCGGAGGATAAAAATGGCATTTTATCTACTTGTAGTACTATTATTAGTTTTTATATTTATATATTGGATTCAAAAAGATGTCATTGGAAAGATTGAGGATTTCATTTCCGAGATTATAATAAACTCTCAAAATCCACTAGAGAGCAATAATTCTACATATCAAGGAATCATAAGTTATGAGTTTGTGGACAAAACACCCATTATTTCACAAAATGAATATTATAATTCTTTATATTATAACGAAACAAACATTAACTACGAAACGCTCCTTGCTGATAAAGGGAAATATGGAGAATACAAAGTTTTTGATAGTCTAAAAGAATATCAAAAGTATGGTGGAAAATTCTTATTTAATATTTATGTTCCAAAAGGAAATAATAAAACAACCGAGATAGATATTTTGCTAATTTGTAGAAAAGGTATTTTTGTAATAGAAAGTAAAAACTTTAGTGGTGAAATTCACGGAAAATTATCTAGTTTTGTTTGGACAGAAAAATTTAATAAAAAAGACAAATATCCCTTTGAAAATCCAATCAGACAGAATAGCAGCCACATAAAGTTTCTAAAAAATGTAATAAAAGATGATGTTCGTATGTATTCATTAATAGTCTTTTCGGACGATAGTAAACTTGGTTGGTGCCCTCGAGAAAGAGAAGATTTGTGGGTTGTCAATAGAAGCTTAGCAAAAGAGAAAATCGAAAGTATTATGAATAATATTAATTGTGATACTATATCACAAAATAGAGTAGAAAAAATATATGAGGAACTTAAGCCATATACATGTGTTTCAGAAGAAATAAAGCAAAAACACATTGATGATATTAGACGCTCAACGCTTCCTAAATCAACACGTCAAAATATCTCAAAAATTGAAAATTCAATTATTGCAAGAAGTGACGACATTCTAAGAAACAGTTTAATAGCATTTAGAAAAAGAAGAACCAACGAAAGAAATTGGGGGCATTATTATTATCGTGTTTTTAACAATGCTGAATTAGAAAACCTTATTAAATATAAACCAAGAACTGTCGATGAATTACGAAACTTACATATACTTAAAGACATTAAAATAAATACTCATGGAGCAGATATTATTAAGATAATAAATGATTTTTTAGATTCATAATGCTTTTTTGTCAACTCAATCATCACAATGCAAAACCACAAAACACTTTTTTGATTTTTTGCTAATTTTGTTTCATATAAAACTTAAGTGTCCAATATTATAAAATTAAGAGCACCCTCATAAAAGTTTGAGAGTGCTCTTTAATATTATATTTATACAATTATATTTTTATATCGTAAATATGATATTTAAATATACATGTGCCATATATAGGGTTACTATTATTTTCTGCCGTTATTGCGACAGTTATTTTATTATCAAGTACTTTGTTATCTAAATATTTTACGATGTCATTATTTATAGAAAAAATATTGTTTTCAACTTTTCCCATTATATTATTGCCGTCTATAGTCCATTCAATACTCTTAGTAGGAATACCAAATTGACTATCCCATTCAAAAGATATTTGCGTTTTCTTGTCGATTTTTCCGGTATACTTCAATTCTAATTGTGCATTCGAGTTATAAATTAACATCGAATCACCATCGTATGTGACTTTTCCTTCTTTTGTGGTTAGTTTGTTTACCCAAACTCTATAATCATCATTTTCATCTGCATAAAAAGTAAATGTTGCACTTTGCATATTGGCATAATTTTCATTTTTAGTCTTTCCATAATCAATTTGACATTCTAGTCTTCTATTGTCCGTTGTCATAACAAAACCATCAACTCGTTCAATCGAAGGAACATCAAATATTATTTCAATACTAACTTTATTTTTTTCATCACCATTTAAGTTGATATTATATTCAATACATTTTAAAACATCTTTGATTCTTAAATATTGTTCATACAAATGCAATTTATATTTTATGTTATAAATTAAAGTGCATACTTGCGCTCTTGTTAAACCGCCTTTAGGATTTAATCTTCCATCGCCCAATCCATTTATAATACCTTTTTCAACTGCTGCACTTACTCTTTGTTTTTTATCTTCAGATATTTCATCTTTGTCTGTAAAATTATCAAGTGCAGGTAACCATTGTCTTCCTGGCAAAACCCTTTGTGCTAGTGCGTAAGCTGCATCTTCACGAGTAATAGTTTGGTCTGGTTCAAAAATATTACTATTCTGATCGATTTTAGGAAAATAGTCAAAAGTTGATTCGATAAAACTGTATGCCCAATGCTTTCCATATTCAACATCATCTATTATTATTCCATGGCCTAATGCTTCCTGTTCACTATCCACTTCTAATGCAAGAGAAAATATTTTTGCAAATTCTGCTCTTGTTATTTCAAAGTCCGGACGAAATGTTCCATCTTCATATCCATTAACTACTCCATCTTCGACCATTCTGCTTATTGCCAAATACCCCCAATGGTTTGGACTTACATCATTAAACAACATTGTATTTGTGCTATCCGCAAATGAAACCGTACTTAAAGTAACTATTATAATTACTAGTAAAAATACTTTTTTCATGTTTTATTTTCCTTTCTGTATTATCTTTCATTTTCTTCTCGCTGATGATTTTTATCTTGTTCATAGCTCTTTTGTATTTCCCCTGTATCATAAATCACGACTTTTAATCCTTCTTTTTGACCAATTTCTATTGCTTGCTCCTTTACTTGTTCGGCCGCTTCCTTATCAAAAGTGCTATTAACAATTGCAAATAAATAACTTGCTTTTGTATCGTAATCTTCGCCTCTTCTATGCATTACAACCTCTGTTTTGGCTACTCCTTCTAGTTCTTGAAGCGGTGCGCTTGTTTGTTCAAATTCGTTTCCTTCAGTATCCTCTATGTTATATACACCTTTATTAGTCGTTTTATATTGATTAGAAGATATCGCTATTGCCTCCGGAGAAAGCGTCTCACTATTGAAGCCTACTCCTAATATTCTATTCTGATTTGTATGAAGAAAATCCTCAAGTGTTAATATTGAACCTGATATCTGATTAGATGTGTCTGATTTATAATATGAAAAGCCATATTGATCAGAATAAACCATGTTAGTTGCAGATGCCGTCTGATTAATAATATATGGATTTATTTGAGCTTCTAGTCCTGCTAGCATTTTGTTAAATCTTTCTTGTTCTTCTGACGTAAGCTCATTACTGTCACTTCCATTTTGTCTTTCTGCAATTATTTTCTTTTTTAAATCTTCTGTAAGTGATCCTCTAAATTTTTCCATACTTCTAATAAAGCTATGAATTAATTGTGGTCTAACATCCTTGTAGTCTTTAATTACAGTAACATCTTCGTCAGGAACAAATAGTCTATCTACCATTCTTTGACGAAACATTATTTCATAATCTAGATAAATATCTTCTAGTTCATCTATTTGATTTGCATATTGCCCTTGTATGTTTTTAATTCTATCTAGTAATTCTCTGGCTTGTTCATCACCAATATGTTCAAGTCGTTGTGACAAAAACCCAACTCCGGCAATTTTATCTCTTTGCGCAGGAGATAGGCCAACTTGTTGTAAATAATTGCTCCTTCTTTCATCTAAATTTCCTGATTTTTCATGTTCCATATCATAAAGCACAAAATCAAATCTTTCCATTATATCTTCTCTTGTATAATTACCTATAACTGTCAAAACATAATCCATTACATTTTTTCTCTTAAATACGTTGTCGCCTTTATCTCTTCCAGATAATACTCTGTCATATTCTCCAAGTAGTTGTTCTTCATCTACATCTGCAGATAAATCTCTAACACTTTCTTTGCCAAATGAAACCATTTTTGCAAAATTGTTTTTTCTTGCATTATTGTTTATAACATATTCCGGAAAATGTTCGCGTAATACCTGTAACAGATCTGCGTTTTCCGAAGTAAATGGACTTGAATTTTGTGCTACTGCTGTTAAATTTTTTTGAACATCTGTCGTATAAAAATCCATAAAATGATAGTTGCCCGTAAGATTACCTATTAATAAAGAACCCGCATATACGTTATATCTTTGGTTCCTAATGCGATCATTAAGTGCTTGACGAAATGTTTCTTTATTAGTCGCATTCAAGGCCAATTCTGCGATTGCTTGAACTTCTTCATCATCTCTTCTTTCAATCAATACTTGAAACAATTCATCATCAAACCCAAGAGATTTAAGTTTGTTTTCATATTTAATTTTAAATTGCGCTCGTTCACCTTTTTCTTTTAAGGTCTTAAACAAATCTTTTAATCCCATATTTTTCTCCCTGTGGCATTTGTTTTTTTATTGAGTAAATTAGTTTATTGCAAAACCCACTTTCACGATTTATATTATATCATTTATTAAAGATATGTCGCAAATAAAAACGCAACCACCGGTAACCCCAGTGATTGCGTTTTTTTAATTTCTTATTTATCCCTTTTGATAATATGATAGTGCATAAACTGTTTCATGTATTCAAAGATATCCGTATCATCTTGAAACTGTCTCTTGAAGTCATCATAGTAATGCTCTTTATACAGTCGAAACTTCTCTTGAATCTTTTTTCTCACGTGAGCAGTTTCAACATTTGGAGAATACTTTTCAACAAAGAACAGTATTGGAACAATATCGCTTCCACAGATTTGAACATCAAAATCCACGAAACGATTATATCCCCAATCATCAATTTCGGTACGAATCGGCTTATCGTATGAAATATAGATGTAGTCATCTTTAAACAAATGGTTTTCATCTACATATCTGTACTCAACATACTTTACACCAGCAGTTTTGACAAAGCCCTGCATATACCAAATCGACCTGCTATGAATTTTGCAATAATATTCTGGCAAGTCTCTTTCCCGAATTTTAGTTGGATATATTCCGCCAGAATACAAAAATTCATTATTCGTATCCAAAGTCTCGCGAATTCTCTTGCCAAAGTGTCCCTTCGTATATACATGTGCCTTAATCTTCTTCATCTTTTGTCATCCCTTCGGTGTATCCTTCCAGTTCACCTTCGTCCGCTAAAGAGCTTCCAGACTCCTCGTCATCTTCACCATTTTCAATTGCATCAGCAGTTTTTCCCTCATAAATCTGTACTTCGGATTTGAGCTCTGATTCAACATCAACTTGCACTTCACCTTGAGGTTCTACCTGGACTTCTTCTGTCTTGGATTCTATTATATTATTTTCTTTTCGCTTTTTAATACAAGCAGTTATAAGAAGAACAATAAACCAGACAAAATAAACCACAAACATTAGCAGGAAGAATATTATGATGAAGCCCATACATCCAAATAGCATGCAAATCATAATCATTGTAAATATGCTGAAGCACTTGTCTTTTTGACTCTTGGAAATCAGCTTAAAATCTTTATTATATACTCCAGTCATACTACACTCTTTATTTTCAATCGTATACGATATAGTATCGTTTGTAATCTCAATAGTGCCATCCGACTTAAGCATAATCATCGGATCATCCTGAACCAAAAGAAGCTGTTCGTTAAGAGGTACATAATCATCAAACGTCGCAGGAGTCATGTCGCTATGAGCAACCATATAACTTAAAAGTCCCAATGCACAAAGAAAACTCAAAATCAGACAGATAGTTTGTTCTACAGCATTCTTTTTGCTGACCCGGCCAGTAACTTCCAGAAAAGATTCGCTAAACATTCACAAATCCCCCCAATTAAAATTGATGTGAATCAAATACTTTTTGAACATAATCACATTATCACTGCAACAGCCCATTTTTTTGTTGCCATCAAAGCAAGATATTATCTCTTCGACAAAAAGTATTTAATTCAAGCGTTATGTATACCACATAACGCTTGTCTTGTCAATTGATATTAATATTTTTCCACTATGTTATTCATAGCCTTAACTATTGAATTAGCAGGTATTTCGCCTCTTACAGAAGTTAATGGATATACATTTGTGTTTGGACCAACTACCGTGCCAGGATTTAATACACTATTACATCCTATTTCAACATTATCTCCTAAAAATGCTCCAACCTTTTTAAGACCAGTTTCTACACTTCCATTTGAAGTTTTCATTACAACGTTTGATTTGTCGCTCTTAACATTTGATGTAATCGAACCACATCCCATATGACTTTTGTATCCTAATATTGAATCGCCTACATAGTTAAAATGTGGCACTTGAACATTGTCAAATAAAATGGCGTTTTTTATTTCGCATGAATTACCAACAACACAATTTTTTCCTATTATTACAGCCCCTCTTATAAATGCACATTGTCTTATTTCGGCTTCTTCATCTATAATAACTGGTCCAGTAATACTTGCTGTTGGTGAGATTTTAGCACTTTTGTGAATCCAGACATCTTCTCCAACTTTTTCATAATCTTTTGAAAGCTTATTTCCCAATTCGATAACATAGTCTTTTATGTATTTTAGAATCATGTAAGGATATTCGTATTTTCTTATTAATTCTATTGCAATTGAATTATTGCTTATAAATATTTCATTATTTTTCATAATAGACACCTCTTTTTATTTATTTTTATGTAGAAATTATACTATTAAATAAGGTGTCTGCATATATTAATATGGTATAATAATCTAAATTGTATTTAGGAGTATTATTATGGATTATTTGTTAACACTTATAGAAGGAGTTGCAAGTTTCATATCGCCTTGCATTTTGCCCCTGGTGCCAATGTACATTTCTTATTTTTCCGGGGCACAAAAAAGCGATACTAAAAAAACTTTTATAAATAGTTTGTTTTTTGTGCTAGGTTTTACACTTATTTTTATATTAATGGCTGTATTTGCATCTAGTCTTGGAATTCTCATTAATAATAACATTACGTTTATTAAAATTATATTTGGTTTGTTGATGATTTTGCTTGGTCTTATATATATGGATCTAATCAAGATATCCGGATTGTTTTTTAATTCCAAACAATACAAGTTTGATGTAAATAATTTAAATCCTCTTCGTTCATTTGTGTTTGGATTATTATTTTCAGTAAGCCATCTTCCATGCGTTGGTGTATTTTTAGGTTCTGCTCTTATGCTTATATCTACTGAGCAAAATGTGATTAAAGGAATTATTTTGATGTTATTTTATTCCCTAGGAATTGGAATACCGTTTGTAATTTCTGCTATTTTAATAGAAAAAATAAAAGTTGTTTTTAAAGTTATTAAGAAAAATTATAAAGTTGTCAAAATTATTTCTGGCTCAATATTAATAATTTCCGGAATATATTTTATTGTTTCTAGTTTAACGTGAGGTAATAGTATGAGTAAAAAAGTGTTGTTAATAATTCTAATTGTATTATTTATTTTATTTTTATTTGGAGTTAGTAAATTTTTAGAAAATAATTATATGATTCAAAGTGTTAATAAAGATGCCAATTTGGAAAACAAAGTAGAAGAACTACCGAGTGGTAACGAAGATAATAATAGTTATTATGAAGAAACACCTTCCGCTATTGATTCCTCTTCAAATACAGTTTCGATTCTACATGAAATAGATTTTGAAAGTGCTGTTTTAAAAGCAGATAAAAAAGTGGTAATAGATTTTTATGCTGATTGGTGTGAACCTTGTAATATTATTTCTCCAATGATTGAAGAAATTGCAGAAGAGACTAAAAACGTATCTTTTTATAGGGTTAATGTCGATGAAAACAATGATTTAGCAAACAGATATAGAATAATATATCTTCCAACTTTGATTCTCTTTGAAAGTGGAGAAGAACAAGATAGATTTATAGGGGTAGGATATAAAGAAGATTTGTTAGATTTTATAAAATAATTAAATAAAGTGGCAAAACTTAAGAGGGGCCGGCAGTCTGCCGGCCCCTCTTGGAGGTTAGTAGCTTTTTTTGAGGTACTTAGACCTCATGTACCCTTCGTTGCCCTCAGGTCCAAAGAGGACTTTTGCCCATCCGCCGGGCAGGATTTCCACAAGCTTAACTCCACAGACAGGTTTCTGGGAGTCAAACTTCGAAAGAACCTGACGACGGGCATCATCTTCATACACGTATGCCGTCTGCCCACCAGGAACAATGACATACCTATTTTCGCCATCTCCAGGGACATTTGGACCTTCTAGGGTTATCTTTTTTGCTTGGACGTAGCCGATATGGCCATCATATATTACCTTATACCAATATCGGCCAAGCTGCCGGACAAAGACTTCTTCGCCGGCTTCGAAGGAACCAATCTTTGTTTTTAGGTCCTTCGAATATACGGTTGCTCCATCAGGACAAGTCCCAATGAAGCGAGCCATGGCTGTGTCCACGGGAATCGCCGTTGTTGTCTGGTTATCCCAGGCCTCCAGTTCTTCGGCATGCCCAATATGAAAATACTGAGCATACGCCAAGGCCTTTTGGCCGTTATAGTTGATAACCAGGAAGCCTGCTTCCTTTCCGGTTGCTTCAACCACGGTTCCCTTTCTCAAGAAACCGACAACGGTCTTTTCTGCATCCCGGACGTTGACGTCCGTGTCGGCCACATATCGTATAGTGTAGCCGAAATCGTCTGCAACCGCCGAAACAACAGAAAAAACCAGAATGATTAGCAACATGAATACCCGTCTCATCCAAGAATACCTCCATTCTTTTAATTTTTTTATGAGACCAAGTAATATTATAGCATTTTTTCTGCATTATGTCAACTAGTTTAGAAGGCATTGAGCCCTACTTTATTGACTTTTTTTCACCAATATAGTATTTTTAAATTAAGAAGATAGTTGGTTTCCTTTTTAAACATTTTGTCTGAAAGGGGGGTAAGTTTATGGTTTTGCTAATTGGCTTATGTGTCGCATATTTCATCATTCAGTTTTTCACTTACGATTCATTGCTATATCAGCGGAATCGTGGCAAACTGCCCTACATTCTCGCATATATGGTCCTATTCCTGAGTTTTCTTCTTGAACTGTTTCTCCAAATAAACCACATATTCTTTTAAATGCAAGGAGGGCTGATCATGATTAGGTTTGTGATTAAGGGAAAGCCCCACATTAAAGTTACTGGCATTCCTTTTGCTCGTAACAAAAAGATTGTCTACCTTTTATACTGTGATGAACATCTCGTTGGTGAAACCCACGGAAATTCCAATGGTGTTATCGTCATCGATATGTTGGGACAGGGGGCATTTTCCTATTCTGAGCAGGAACTTCGCAAGATTATGAATAGCAACATTTCCTTCACGGACTTCGTAAATGGCGGAACTGTAGTCCAATAAAAACAAGCTCCAGAGAAACTTCTCTGGAGCTTTATTTTATGTAAAAAAACTATTTATTGGACGTTCATACCAATAACCTTTGAAAGCTTCTTCAATGCTTGAAATGGATGGGCACTCTGCATACTGCTGTTTTCCAAGCATTAGCGCTATTCCTCCACTTTTTATCCAATCAACCGCATTGCACAATTGATCTTCCACAAGAATGCTTCCTTTTGCCTCTACCACCATAGTTTTAGGCAAATCGTATGGGACAATAATGATTGTATTTTTTACGCCATTTTCTTTCATATAAATGATTTTTTCTTTTGCCTCACTAACAGACCAGCAACGGGTTAATATTTGTGCTGTGCTAGGGGCATGACTATTCAAGATATTGAATGCATTATCTTTTGGCCCTGCTTTTCTAAGCCAACTTCTCCAGTCAAAATCTATCAAATACTGAATTTTTGTAAGTTCTTTGTCTTTCTCCTTTTGCCGATAATACTCATCAAACAACCCTATTTCGGTATTTCCAATGACTCCATCGTAGTCAAAATAAATCATCTATGATTCCTCCTTCGTAATAAGAAAAGGTTATATTTATCAATATTTCTTATGAAAATTTTATCGTTAAACTTGGATTTCTGTCAATAAAAAGCATATAAAAAGAGACGATCTATTGATCATCTCTTAACTCTTACCTATGAAGGCCTACCGCTTCTTTCAATTCTTCATACTTTTTCTTTGCTATTTCTGTTGTTTTTGCCTTGCCACTGTCTAATATTTCGTCTAATTCACTGCTATTTAATACCTTATAATACTTTTCTTGTATCTTGGCTACTGTCTCACAAACCACATCTGCCACTTCTTTTTTGAAAGTACCATAGTTCGAATCTTTAAATTGTTCTTCAATTTCTTCTACAGATTTTCCAGATAGTTCATGATAAATTGTAATCAGGTTACTAATTCCAGGCTTATTTTCAGGATCGTATTTAACAACCATTTCTGAATCTGTAGTAGCTGACATTATTTTCTTTCTAATGTCTTTTTCATCATCTAAAAGATATATAACACCTTTCTTATTCTCTGCAGATTTACTCATCTTTTTTGTAGGATCAACCAAATCTGCTATCTTAGCTCCTTCTTTAGGTATGTAAGGTTCTGGAAGTTTAAAAATTTCTTTTCCGTATCTTTTGTTAACACTTTCTGCTATATCTCGTGCAAGTTCTACGTGCTGTTTTTGATCTTTTCCGACAGGAACACAATCTGCATCATACAATAAAATATCCGATGCCATTAAAACTGGATACGTAAGAAGTCCTGCCATAAAGTTTTGATGCTTTTGACTTTTATCTTTAAACTGCGTCATTCTACCTAACAAGCCATAAGGAGTCATACACTCTAAAATCCAAGAAACATTGGCGTGATATATATTTTCTGATTGAAGAAAAATTGTGTTTTTCTTTGGATCAACACCACATGCTAAATAAATTGCAAGTAAGTCTCTAATGTTTTTAGAAAGCTCAACAGGATCTTGCGGAATAGTTATTGCATGCATATCTGCAATAAATAAAAATGCATCAAATTCCTCTTGATACTTAACAACTTGCTTAATCGCCCCAATATAATTTCCAAGTGTAATACAACCTGTTGGTTGTAGGCCAGTTAATAATCTTTTCATTTTAAAATCTCCTCTCGATTTGGTTTTTATATGTAAAAACGCCATCGAGTATTAAGTAGAAACATGTTCCTCACCTTTTCATAGAGGCGGCTATTAGCCGCCTCAAATTCTTTTTTGAAGAATATCATTATTTCTCCGTTTTGTCAACGGTTTCAGCATTTTCACTCTTCTTGTTTTCTTGTTCTTTTTTCTTCTTTTTCTTCTTAGAAATAATCATACATACAATATCTATAACCACAAATCCAATCAATAAGCAAACTAACCATGTATTAGAACCAATTACCGAAAGGATTGTTTGGAAAAAGTTTTTCTTTTCATTTCTCTTAATTACTACACCAATTTCATCAGGTTGTGGTTCTTCTTCATTTTCTTGTGCAATTGGTTCGCTTTCATAGAAATTGTTTTTTTCTTCATTGTTGCCAGAAAGTCTTTCTGTTATTGCTTCTTGATTAATTTCTGAAGTTAGGTCATTTATCGTTGCTGTTTCTTCTGATTTGACATCTCCAGATTTTGTATTTTCTTCAGTCTTTTCATCTTCTTTGATTTCTGTTTCTTTATTATCTACTACTTCTTCAACTTTATTTTCTTCTTGCTTTGTTTCTGCCTCTGGTGCTTTAACTTCTTTTATTGTAGCAGTTTCTTCGATAACTTTTGGTGGCTCTGCTTGTGGAATTTGTTCTTCAACATTTTTTGTTGGTTCTTCTTTAGGTGCAGAGCTATTTTTTAACCTAAATGAAACTAACATTTTTTCGTAGTCTTGAAGTGCATCTTTTTTATCTCTGTAAGAATATGAGAAAGAGAAAATATTTGAATCTATTATGCACATATCTATAATACTGTGTACATCAACTTTAGCACCACCATCTGTAACTTGCTGTGTTTTTTCAAATTCGTAAAATTTATTTTTACCATACATTTTTTCAACAACTTCACTTTCGCTGGCACTTGCTATAATATCCACAAGATTTTGTTCACTCATTGTGCTCAAAAGTGATTCTGCCGATAAAAATGGCATTGTTTTTTTAATTTCTTGGTCTAAGTCACGAAGTCCATATAGTACAGAAACATCAAGATTTTTAATATATGTATATTTTTTTTGAGAATATTTTTCATCTAGAATAACGCCTTCATAAACCCATTTATCAGGCACATCAAAGGTTGCAACTGTATCTAAATAAACAGCTGTTAAAGAACTACTTTCTTGGGATTTATTATTAACACCGTTCATAAGACTGCTTAAATCAAATGCCAGAGAAATGGAGTTAAATAATAAAACGGATGTTATGAGTATTGCAAATATTTTTTTCATAAATTCCTCCATAATTAATGATTTTAAATTATAAATCACTTTTTTATTTTATCATAGTGGTCCCGTTAATATATATTAATTTTTTGTAACAAAGATGTCATATTACAGTTCTAAAGAATACTTGAAATTGACATTCAAAAAGCGGTAAAATATTTACGGATAATTATGTTTGATAATTTATCGTTTTTGCATTTTACTTTTTTGTTGGGGAGGAAACAATATGAATTGTGGAGAATTAAAAATTCAAGAGGAAACAAAAAAAATTCTTGAAAATTATCCAAAAGAAAAAGATAGATTAATTGGTATTTTAAATGATGTTCAAGAAAAATTTGGTTACTGTCCAAGAGAAGCTCAAGAAGAAATTTCTAAATATTTGGGAATTTCACTTGCTGAAATCTATGGTGTAATCACATTCTATTCAAGATTTACACTAGAACCTAAAGGAAAATATAAAATTTCTGTATGCCTTGGAACCGCTTGCTTTGTTAAAGGTTCCCAAGCTATTTTTGATAGAGCAAAAGAAAGACTTAAAATAGAATCTGGTAAGACTACAGAAGATGGATTATTTAGTCTAGATGATGTTCGTTGCGTTGGTGCGTGTGGTTTGGCACCAGTATTTATGATAAATGATGAAGTGTATGGAAATGCAACAGTTAAACTGCTAGATGAACAAATTGATAAAATTTTAGCAGAAGAAAAATAGTTGTATGGCGACTATTGGTCACCTAAAAATATAATAATTATTTCGAAAGGAACTTCAAATGAAAACTAGAGAAGAGATTGATCAAATTAGAGAACAAAAGAGAGCAGAATTGCAACTTCGTGTAAGTCAAAATGCAGATGCTGTTGAAAAGCATATTTTAGTGTGTCGTGGTACTGGCTGTACATCTTCAAAATCTCCAAAAATAATTGAAGAGATGCGAAAAATAATTGAAGAAAAGGGAATTACTAATATTAGAGTAATTCAAACTGGATGTTTTGGTCTTTGTTCAAAAGGGCCAATAGTAATTGTGCGTCCAGAAGATACATTTTATAGCCATGTAAAAATTGAAGATTGTGAAGATATTATTAATGCAGTAGCAAATGGTGAAAAGGTTGAAAGGCTTCTTGCCAAAGATATAGATGGAAGTGTTGTTAATCGTTTAGACGAACTAAATTTTTACAAAAAGCAAAAAAGAATTGCGCTTAAAAATTGTGGTGTTATAGACCCGGAAAATATAGAAGAATATATTGCCTTTGATGGCTACAAAGCTTTGGAAACATGCTTATTTGATATGACACCAGATGAAGTTATTGAAGAGGTTTCTAAATCAGGTCTTCGTGGCCGTGGTGGTGCAGGATTTCCAACAGGTAAAAAATGGAGTTTTGTTAAAGCTGCAACTGGAGATGTTAAATATGTTGTTTGTAATGCAGATGAGGGAGACCCAGGTGCATTCATGGATAGAAGTATTCTAGAAGGAGATCCAAACTGCGTTCTAGAAGCAATGACAATTGCAGGATATGCTTGTGGTGCTTGTCGTGGATTTATCTATGTTAGAGCAGAATATCCAATAGCTGTTCATAGATTAAAAGTTGCAATAGAACAAGCTCATGAATATGGATTTTTAGGAGAAAATATTTTAGGCTCAGACTTTTCTTTTGATATAGAAATTCGTTTAGGTGCTGGAGCATTTGTATGCGGTGAAGAAACAGCTCTTCTAGAATCTATCGAAGGAAAACGTGGTCAACCTAGAGTTAAACCACCATTTCCTGCAAATGTAGGACTATTTGGTAAACCAACATTAATCAATAATGTAGAAACTTATGCTAACGTTACTAAAATAATTTTAAATGGAGCAGAGTGGTATGCGGGAATAGGAACAGAAACCTCTAAAGGTACAAAGGTATTTGCTCTTGGTGGTAACGTTGTAAATGTAGGATTAGTTGAAGTTCCAATGGGAACTACTTTAAGAGAAATAATATTTGATATAGGTGGAGGAATACCAAACGGGAGAGAATTTAAAGCTGCTCAAACAGGAGGTCCTTCTGGTGGATGTATCCCTGCACAAAACTTAGATACACCAATCGATTACGAAAGTTTGCAGTCAATTGGTTCTATGATGGGTTCTGGCGGACTTATAGTTATGGATAGTTCTAAGTGTATGGTAGATATAGCAAGATTCTACTTAGACTTTACTGTTTCAGAAAGTTGTGGAAAATGTAATCCATGTAGAATCGGTACAAAGAGAATGTTAGAAATATTGCAAAAGATTTGTGATGGAAAAGGCGAGGAAGAAGACTTAGAAAAACTAGAGCACTTGGCAAGAGAAGTAAAAGCAGCCTCAGTTTGCGGTCTTGGTCAGACAGCACCAAATCCAGTTTTATCTACAATGAATTTCTTTAGAGACGAATATATTGAACATGTTCGTGACCATAAATGTAGAGCAGGAGCTTGTAAATCAATGGCCAACATTGTAATTGATCCTGCAAAATGTAAAGGATGTGGCCTATGTAAGAGAAATTGTCCTGTAAATGCAATTTCTGGTGAAGTTAAGCAACCTCATCATATAGATCCTAATATTTGTATTAAATGCGGAACTTGTGCAGATAAGTGTCCTTTCCATGCGATAAGCAAATAATTTTTTAAGTTATGGTCAAAGGAAGTGATGGTAATGAATTTAATAACTAATATGACTGAAGACAAATTTTATTCAACCTTTTATTCGCTTGGAAGTATTACAGCAATTTACCGTGTAATAGCGATAATACTAACAATACTATTTATAATTCTTGCCGTGTATAATTTTAGAAAGTTTAAAATGGATTCTTCAAACACTAAATATAAAAAATTAGCTATTATTTTTACAGTATTAACCGTAATTGTTTGGGCATTATTTATTGTTTTATATTTAGTTCTTACTAAATTCTATCAAGCTTCTTTTTTATTTGAAGCAAACGGAATTTAATTAATCGCAGAGGTGACCATTTGTCGCCATGTGGAGTTTGCATAGTTTTTCTAAAATAAGTCAATTAAAGGTATAATATGAATATGAAAAAAGTTGTTGTTTTCGTATTAGTCATTTTATTTTCTTTATCTTTGAATTTTTTTATATATATAAATAAAATGATTTACTGCGAACAAAAAATAGAAGAAATTGAATCTAATAAAATAATGGATTCATCACATATATTTGAAAGAGAAAATCTTACAAAAGCACAATTTTTAGACTATTTAAGCATATTTGAAAAATATAATTATGTGATTATTTATGAATCAACTGATCCTGATATTCACGGACATTATAAAAACATTAAAAATGATATTTACAATAGAATCAATGCTAATGATGATACAATCTTATATTCATCATATGTTTTTTCATATTCTTTAGATGATGAATTAAATGTTAAAATTATAGGGATTTATGAAGTTGATCCGAATATATTAGAGGAAGAATCCAGACATTACAAATCTTATAAAGATTTTGATACTTTTTTAAGTTCCAAACTTGAAGAACTACATCACGAAAAGGATTTTGGATGGGACGATTTTGTTTCAGATACTTCTACCAGTCTTTTTTGGATTATTATGTGCACAATTTTGTTTGCTTTCACGAGAGGCTATAAAGCCAAAGATGATAAAATAAACTATTTATTTACCATGATTTATTTTGTTTTCGCTACTTTGTTCTTCATTTTACTAACAATTGTGTCTATCTTATCTGCTTTTGTATATGAAATATAAAACTTTAGAAAAGAGGATATATTAATTATGGGACCTGCAATTCATATTTCTCCTATTATGGAACTTGACCCATTTAAATCATTTATATTTGATATTTTTGAACATCTACAATGGTTGTTTTTGCTTTTAATTCCTATATTAATAATATGTTATAAAATAAAGAAAAACAGATTGCCTTTTACTATCTGTTCCATAATATCAATTATAGCATTGGGGGTTATGGTTATTTTAATGCTATTGTTAGATGTTCATTATCTTGAAAAAAATCGGTATGCTCATTATTGGTTTTATTGTGCCATCCTTCATTTTTCTTTTTTTGATTTATATTGTGTTACCATTAAAAGCGTTTTTTGAATATAAATCTAGTGATGATAAAGAAAAAAGTAAGAAAGAACTCTTTATGGCGCTTATAATATTATTGGCATGTTCTGTCATCCAAAAATTGTGCTTAAGCTGGATGTTTTAAATACTATCCGTTAAAAATTTTATAAAATTCATTAATATGTCATATCTATGTCATTAGACAACATAGATAACAAAAAGGAGATTTAACCAATGATTAATTTAACAATTGATGGAAAACAAATTCAATGTGAGGAAGGACTTACTATATTATAAGCTCCGTTCCATGCAATTAGCAAATAATTATTTTTATTGTTCGTAGGGGCGACTATCAGTCGCCTGAAGTATAGTAGTGAAAAGGGGGTAAATAATGTACGAAGTAAACATTGATCCAATTCCGCCAGAAACAATGGAAATAAAAAGAACATTATTTATATATGAAGTGCGTGATTTTAAGTTGGAGTTGGCACAACCATATAAAACAATTTTTATAATAGCATTGATTTTATCAATAGTAGCTATCGTTTATGCTGTGAAGAAAACTTCAAAATATGATATAGCAATTCTTACAATTTCTATAATAATGGCCATAATTTCTTTTGGATTATTATTTATAATACCAAATATAGTTTAATCAATGTTAATGTTTATATTGTCTATGCTTTGTTCTTGCTTTTTAGCTTACAATACATATTGTAAGCAAGTCAGTTTATTTTTGCTAGTAAAAGAACTCCTATTTAACAAATAGAGATTTTTAATAATCCGTATGGGCGACTATTAGTCGCCTAAATAATATTTTAGTTTAGATAAATTTCAATAATATATATATCACTTTTTAAAGAAGGAGAATTTAAATGATTAACCTAACTATTGATGGAAAACAAATTCAATGTGAAGAAGGACTTACAATTTTAGAAGCGGCAATGAAAAATGGAATAGATATTCCGACATTATGCTTTCTAAAAGATGTAAATGAAGTAGGCGACTGTAGAATGTGTATAGTGGAAGTAGAAGGTCGCAGAGGTTTTACTACTTCATGTATCACAAAAGCAGAAGAAGGAATGGTAGTTCACACCAATTCAAAATCCGTACAAGATGCAAGAAAAGTTACTTTAGACTTGATTTTATCAAATCACCACAGAGATTGCTTGACTTGTATAAGAAATGGAAATTGTGAGCTTCAAAAACTTGCCGAAAAATTTAATATTAAAAAAGTTACATACGAAGGCGAATTAAAAGATTATGAAATAGACGATAAATCTCCTTCAATAGTCAGAGATTCAAATAAATGTATTCTTTGTAGTAGATGTACTGCAACTTGTAAAAATGTTCAAGAAATAGGCGCCATTGAAAAATCAAACAGAGGATTTGCATCATGTATTTCTACTATAGATGGTTGCTCACTTGCAGATTCAAACTGTACTTTCTGTGGTCAATGTATTGAAGCTTGTCCTGTAGGCGCTCTTCATGAAAAAGATAACACTGAAGATGTATGGAATTTATTGCATGACGAGAATAAGTACGTAGTAGTTCAAACGGCTCCTGCTGTGAGAGTTGCAATCGGCGAAGAATTTGGAATGCCTATAGGTACTAATGCTACTGGAAAAATGGTAACAGCTCTTAAAAATATGGGATTTGATAAGGTATTTGATACTAATACTGCAGCAGACCTTACAATCATGGAAGAAGCTAACGAATTTATAGAAAGAGTAACAAATGGAGGAGTTCTTCCGATGATTACTTCTTGTAGTCCTGGTTGGGTTAGATTCTGTGAAAAGAATTTTCCAAATCAACTATCTCATTTGTCATCTTGCAAATCTCCTCATACAATGTATGGAGCAATAATTAAATCATATTTTGCGCAAAAATTTGGAATAGAAAAAGAAAAGATAGCCGTAATCAGTGTAATGCCATGTATAGCAAAAAAATATGAATGTACAAGACCAGAAATGGAAGTAGACGGTATAAGAGACGTAGACTATGTAATAACTACTAGAGAACTTGCTAGAATGATTAAACAGGCTAATATAGACTTTGTAAACTTAGAAGATAGTAAATTTGATGATCCTATGGGAGAAGCCTCGGGTGCCGGAGCTATCTTTGGAACAACAGGTGGAGTAATGGAAGCGGCTGTTAGAACAGCTGTAGAAACTTTGGAAGGCCATAGTGTAGATCAAGTAGAATATAAAGAAGTTAGGGGAGAAAAAGGCATAAAAGAAGCAACCTTAACAGTTGCTGGTAAAGAAATTAAAATTGCAGTAGCTTCTGGACTTGCAAATGCTCGTAAATTATTAGAACAAATTGAAAAGGGCGAAAGTCCATATCACTTTATTGAAATAATGGCATGTCCTGGTGGTTGTATAATGGGTGGAGGACAACCTATTAAATCTGCTAAAACACGCATGAGTGTTGATGTTGCTGGACTTCGTAGAAAAGCAATATATTCGATAGATGAAGCATCTACCATTAGAAAATCTCATGAAAATCCTGTTATGAAAATGTTATATGACGAATTTTTAGAAAAACCAGGAAGTCATGTAGCACACAAATATCTTCATACAACATATTCAGAAAAACCATTATATGAATAAAATATAGCAAAAAGGTGTTCATTTAGAACACCTTTTTATATTCGTATGAAATTTCATTATCAAAGATGGAAATTAGTAAATATCTATAGTCAAATAACTCTGTTATGTCATTATACTTTGAGTTAATTGCCAAAAACTTAACTCCGCGCTCCATAGAATAATCGTTAAAGTATCCATCATGAATTACCAATATATTCTTTTTGGTTTCACGACGCAAGTCACAAAGCATATCTACAAATACTCGTCTTTCTTTTATATCATCAAAATTATCTATAGTATTGTTCATAACAATTATAATATTTCCAGTATCATCATCTGTAATATCATTCTTTAAGTTTTCAAATTGTGTGCCATCTGACTTTCTGATACTATTCTGTGAAATATCCATAGTTATAATTGTTGCTTTTTCATTTTCTAAAATATCATATCCTTTGTTTTGATAAGCGATTTTATCAATTTTACCAACATTTAAAACTTCCAGCTGTTCTTCGATTTCTTTTTCAGCTTCTTCACCTGAAGTGTAATCAACATTTTCATTGACAATATATTTATTTATCAACTCTTCTTTAACACTACGTGTGAAAATTACCTTGTCGGTATTCTTATTAATGTCATCAATCAATCTTTTGTTCTTAAGCCATTCTATCATTAAGTTATCTTCTTTTATTTCATCTAGGAAGGCTATGTTGTAAGAATCTTTAGTTCTAATATTTATGTTATTGCCATCTTCTAGTTTTGTATCTTTAGGTATTTTTATATTACTTGTAGCATATTTTTGATTTGTATAATAACCTAATTCATCAACATAAATAAAGCTGTTGTTTCTAATAGTTTCATTATCTTGTGCAACATATACGTCTGTGATTTTTAAAGGTAAATCAAAGCCACTAAGATTATATTTGATTTCTTGCCAGCCTTCATGAATAATATTGTCTTGAATAATTATTAGTTTGGTATGACCATTTGCATCAATTGCTTTAACTTTTAATTTTTCATCTTTTTCTGCGTCATTATATACCCAGAAAGCTAGTTGTGTAGCCTCTTTTGGAATAGTTATTGGATTATCAAATACAATATAAGCACCTCTAACTTTTACATCTCTATCAAACTCATAATCTAATTTAACGCTTCGTTTACCTTCATGAGCTTGAACATCAGATAGTGTAGTATTTCCTCCTACTTCATCTGGATAAGGATCAAATGTAAAATGTTGTTCTTCAAAATCCTCTAATGTAACAAATTTTTGACTTCCAACGTCAATTTTTGCATATGTTGTACAATATCCTTTTGAAAAACTAACAATATATGTTCCTGATGTTTCAGTCTTAAAAATTAAATTTTCAAATACAGCATCTTCTGGTATTGTATCGATTTTTTGTCCATTTAAATAATATTCTTCTATTTTTAATTCATACGTGTCATTATTTGTGCCGGCATAATAGCCATTTTTGTTCTTTGCTTGCAAAGTATATTTTACTTCTTTTCCTGGTAATACTGCAGTACTTTTTGGAGAAACAAAAATTTCATTTACAGGACTTAAAATATTTATTTCTAGTTTTCCTTTAATTTTGCCGATTTTTGCAATGATAGTTGCTTCACCAACTGTATTTCCTGTAACTTCACCACTTGGTGTAAATTCTATGTCTACACCATCATAATCCCATTCTATTTGTTCACCACTTAAATCTATTGCATTGTAATATTGATTATATCCTATAACATTAACTTTTCTTTTTTCACCTTGAAATATATTTGTTTCATCCATCTTTATTTCAAGTCCATATAGTTTTTCAGAATTTGGAGCAGTAGAAATTACTCCAACACCATTACTTACTAATCTTTCTTGTCCACCGCTAGGAGTATTAATCTCTGAAAGCGCAGTATTTCCAAGCTTTTTAGCAACCATGGTTGTTGATCCACCACCATCTAAATTGATAGCAGAATAAACTCCAATAGATTTAAGAAAGTCTGACATTTCTTCCATTGTCATTCCAATACTTGTTGAAATTCTTCCATCTATAGTAATTAAAAATACTTTCTTTTCTGTTTTATCTATTCCAATACAAGTTCTTGGATTTCTTCCATTAATTTTGTGAGAATATGTTTCTGGAATATCTCCGTTTTCAATTAGTGTTGCTCCACCAGAAATTGCAAATTTAATTTTTTCTATATTGGGTGTGTAATTAAATTTATAACTTACATATTTATTTCTATTCAAGGCATTTTGAATTTCTACTGCCGTATCCCCTGTGGTCATAATTACAAAGCCATTTTCAGGAATTTCAACAGGTCCCTGATTTTCGCTAATATCAACAAGTTTACCGTCTTCAATGATAAATTCAGTAACAACTAATTGTTCTGTAGAGCCAATAGAAAACTCGCCCCACTCTCTTGTATAAATTGAAGGAACTTCTGGATAACTAGTATACTTATTAAAACAGTTTACAGTGAACTCTTCATCTCCAACATATAAAGTTATATCTCCATCAAAGAAATCGAAGAACACTTCATCATTTTCATAAATATACATTGTTGTAAATTGTTGCTTTTTAGAATTGTCATTTTCTTCTGCATTTGATGCTAAAACTTTTCCATCATTTATACTAAGTCCTATTGAATGTCCTTTCCCGCTTTTTCCCGCAAAAAAGTCTGCGTTAATTGCAGAAATAGCATCTTTAGCTTTTGCCATTGCTAGTGTGCTATCTAGCTTAAATAGGCCGTTTTCAGCATTTAACACTTCAAGTTTTGTATATTCATCTTCAGTGTCGACGCATAGCACATGGGCCAATACCCATCCGTCTTCAGTTAATATTTCATAATTAATTAGTTCAACACCAGAAGATATTTTTTCTGATTTCTCTTTTTTATATATAATTTGATTTGAAAAGGCAATGCTATTTATCAAAACAATCATAAATAGCATTATTATAATTATTTTATTTTTCATCGTTTGAATCCTTATTATCTTTTTTCTTTATTGTTATTAATTTAAATCCTTTGATTTTTTCTTTTAAAACTTTTAAACGTTTTTCATTCTTTTGATTGGACTTTGGTTGAGAAAAATTTGTTGCAATATTTTTAATGTTTGTTGTTGCTATTTCTTTAATATCATTAACCTTTGTAACTGTTCTTTCCGTAGCATCTTTTACATTATTCTTGATTCCAGAAGCAACTTGAACAATCATTTCTCTTGATGTTTTTACTCTATCTGCAAATGCTTGTGGGAATGCTTTTAAAATTCTTCTATATGGTGCAGATTTTTCCAAAAGTATTTCTCTAATTTTGCTAGATATTTCTTCTGTGTTATCTTTAAATTCTTTGCTAACCTCTTTAGAAATATTTTTGATCTTAGTCATAATATTTAATGAAATAATAATATCAATTAAAAAGATTGTTGATAAAATGTAGAAAAATACATTTAAAACATCTTTTGGTATCATTTGAATAACATTTAAAAATGTAGGATTCAATAGCTTAACAATACATATTCCTGCAATTGCAAATAATACAACAACTTCAAGACATATTCTTCCATTAATGTTTAATTTATATTTTGAATAATCCCACCAACGTGCATTAAATAATTTTTCCATAATAAAACTGGTAAAATATTCTAACGTACCACACATTATTGCAGATAAACCAAAAACTGCAAACAAATCATTTTGATAATTCGTAAGAGTGAGAGTTATTAAAAGTGAACCAATTCCATATACAGGGCAAATTGGTCCGAAGTAAGAAGCCTCTGTTTACAAATTTTTTTGATTTTATTAGTTCACCAATTATTTCAATTGTCCATCCACAAAAAGAATATATTAAAAATAAAAAAAAGTATTTTTCTACTTCATATAGAGTTAACATTTTTGTTTCCTTTCAAAAGTTGTATAAAATATTAGAATTTAATATATGGCGACCATTGGTCGCCACAATTAATTTATATTCTATTATGAAACTTAATCTCCAGAAGCCATATATCTATAATGTTCGGAAGCCCACTCTAATTCTGTTTTATAATTTGGATCTACGAATAATCTTCCGTCTTTAATTATAATCTTGCCTTTAACATTGTCTGTAATAGTTCCACCAAATATATAGTTTGGTGTATCTTCAAATCCTGCTTTTTCCATTTGTGCAGAATTTGTTGCCGTTGGAGATTTTCCGTCCCATTGCAAATCCTCTTCGTAGTATTCGCCTTCCAAGTTATTGTATTGTACGGCTCTTATATTATATTTTTGAAGATTTGTATTTAACATTTCTAAATCTGCAAGAAATGCGCTTTTTTGTGATTGAGTAACATTATCAATTCCAGTTCTTAGAGAAATCCCTGCAATTATAATAATGACTATTATTGTTATTACCAAAGCTACTAATGAAACACCTTTATTATTCATTTAAATCATCCTTTTATAAATAATTTTATGCAAGAGTAGAGAACAAGCTTATGAAAATTTTGAAATAACATTTTCAATCTCACTCATTATCTCATTACATTTTTCTTCTGTAACTGCTTCAGCTTTGATTGTAAGATTTGGTCCTGTATTAGATGCTCTAACTAATCCCCAACCACCATCATATATAACTCTAGAGCCATCAACATCTATTACATTATATCCATTTTCTTTAAAATATTTTGTGCAATTTTCTACTATCTGGAACTTTGTTTCATCAGTAACTTTAACAATTCTTTCTGGTGTTCCAACATATTTTGTAATTCCATCTAATAGTTCAGAATACTTTTTATCTGTATTTGAAAGTATTTTTAATATTCTTGCTGCTGAATAAAATGAATCATCAAATCCAAAGTATTCATCGTTGAAATAAATATGTCCTGCATATTCTCCTGCAAATATTAAATTGTGTTCTCTAATATCTGCTTTTATATATGAGCTTCCAACTTTTACAAATCTAGGTTTTGCACCGATTTTTTTCAAGTCTTCGTATAAGCTTTGTGTACACTTAACATCTAGAATTGCTTCTGCGCCTGGATGAGTTTTTATTAAATCTCTCCAAACAATTATCATAAATTCATCTCCAAAGTTGATACGTCCATTTTCATCAAAGCATATAATTCTATCGGCATCTCCATCAAATGCTATACCTATATCACATTGTTTTTCTCTAATAAACTCTTCAAATCCTAGCATATGCTTTTCTTGTGATGGATCTGGATGATGAATAGGGAAGTTGCCATCTGGATTTTCGCATTCAATATAAAAATCTTTAATTCCAAGTCTTTCAAAGAACTCTCTAGCATACCATCCTGCAGCACCATTTCCGCAGTCTATGGCAACTTTTAGATTTCTATCTCCTAATTTAACTCTATCGGTAATATATGATATATATGTTTCCTTTAAATCTTTTTCAATAATTTTTCCTTTTTCTTCTGATAAATCAAAATCTTCTGTTTGAAGAAATCTTCTAAACTCTTGTATTTCTTCTCCAAAAATTGTATCTTTTCCCATTGCGCACATTTTAAAGCCATTATATTCCTTTGGATTATGACTTGCAGTAATCATAACAGATGGTTTTATATTTAATA
>JAEEGL013018022.1_pt1 | contig 24864 bp, 16 predicted proteins | sample 9134231 | NCBI WGS metagenome assembly JAEEGL01 (sample SAMN16246548, study PRJNA631951) | gut metagenome | biome: gut microbiome; feature: rumen; material: fiber-attached | host: Bos | place: Iran: Karaj | collected 2018-10
ATATTTCACAGCCACAAAAGAAAAACCAATATAATTAAGGCTACAAGCAAGCTCTTAGACAAAGTTGCCTTTAATGGCTTAGTTAATGCATTCTTGCAAGAATGTATAGAGTGTTTACGCTCTGTTCTGCGTATCTACATCGTGCCGATAACGGGGAACTTGGAACAACATACACATTTCCGTTATCGCACTTCAATTGTACGCAGGAGATACACGTCGCTACACATTGGCCTTCGAAGTATCTCGTGGGGCCAGCCCCACACCCCGGCCTCCTACAAGGAACTGAGTGGACGATGACCAGGTTTAGACAATAGGACATTCCCCTTTTTACATGTTATTGAGAAAAAACGCTTTACGCATGTTGGACTTTTTTTGATTATACATGCTACAAAGAAATATTTATTTCAGCATGTTTATTTTTTGGCTTTCGAACATGCCATGAATAAAAAGATTTCTCGGCATGTTATTTCATACATGCCACAAAGAAAAAATGCTCTCAGCATGTTTATTTTTCTTTTTATATGCATGCCACAGTAAAAAAATGTTCTTAGCATGTTTATCAATTTTAGCTCATACATGCTACAGAGAAAAATCATTTTGGGCATGAATGAAAAGGAAAATGAGAACAAGTTTAAAATAATTTTCCGTCTTCGACTTGAATAAAAAGAAGAAAAAGGAAACTGCAAACGGTTGATGAATATCTTCCACAACTCAAAACTATAGTTATAGAACTACAAAAGCTGTTAGCTGTATAATCACATACAACACCCAGGGAAATCTGCTTGAATGTAGGCTACAATTACCACAGCTGCTCAAAGATCTGGAGCCTGAGGTAATAGACCAGCCACCCGGTCCGCGACCGGGCTTGTCCTTGATGCCCATAAATCAGGGTGCTACACTGGAGCGAACGATGGTGAGTTCAATCAGCTGCTCATGAGTCTATCGCCATCGGTGATGAAGCATAAGCGCCCTGATTTATGGGTGTCAATGATGGCGTACACGACCACTACATTTGTATCAGGAATCCCTTTACACCACATTTAGGCCCTTCTCTAAGGGCAGTCTCCAAGAACTGAGTATGACCCCCAAAATAAAGCTCCGGTCAAAAAACCGGAGCCAAGTCTTAACTATTTCGATGCATTTTCAAACATTCCCGAACCACCTCACAGGTCATCGTAGAACTCCCTGACGCTGTCGTCGATCTGCAGATTGTAATCCAGGGCAGTGTTCATTTTCTGGCCGTAGCCATCGTACACCATGGAAACCAAGAGTCTCTCATTTATGATGTCACTGGAATCGTAACAGGGCACTCCGTTCAGAAAGATTGTGTAGGCGAAGTCGTCATAAAAGAGGAAATAGTCAGCGTCCGCGTGCAGATTCTTGGACAGCACTATTTCTCCGTTGCCGTAATCATTTCCCAGGCCTCCGATATCAGGTAGGTATAGCACCTCGTCCCTGTCCCGCAGATAGATCACATATCTGATGCTCTCTGTAATTCTGTCAATATCTATGGGAGCGATGCTCTCAATAAAGGAGACATACTCCTCATCCTCAAGGATATCCCGATCCTTTATCTCAAGGACATAATCCGATTCCCAGAAATGCTTGTAAGCTGCGGTGCGCCTGATGAGCGTCGGCTCATTCTTCACCTTCTCAAGCCTTTCAAAATACTCATCAAACTCTGCTAATCTCTCAATGACATAGTCCTTGAACTTCGACAGATCAAAGGGCCCTTCCTGCCTATGGTTGGACACCGTCCACCTCTTGATGTCCCTGAGGTACGCCCCCGAATAGAAAATGTCCTTCTCGTATCCGTCAAGGGCCTCAAGGATCCTCTCGTCAGACCACAGGTCACTCCTCAGCTCCCTGTATCTTTCGATATATCTGTCGATGATATCCGTGTCACCATTTACCAGTATCTGCTCGAGGTATGTATCCTCCATGAAGAAGTTATAATCCGTTGTATGGCCATACTGGTCATACCTGTTGAGACAGGGTCTCCTGTACTCATTTCCCCAGGTAGCATCCATATCCCAGGGACAGTAGAGGGTCTTTATATTCCCCTGCCGATCCTTCTTTCTAGCCAGATAAAAATTCTTGTAAATGCTGTCGTCTCCCTGTATAAGATCCGTAAACAGCGCAAAGTCGATGGCATTATCTATATCTATTGCATTCAGCAGCGCATCGGAATCCTTCTTATTCTCGTCCAGGAAAACAAAGTAATCCGCAAGGCCTCTCCATTTGCCGCTAATCTTCCCGGTATTGTCCCCCTCGTCAGTGATGAGACGATAGCCCCTGACAGCGTCCTCGTTCCTGTCCCGCATCTCAAGGAGGTCATATCTGGTGTCCAGGACCTTTTTGAACAGGCCCTCGTCATCGTCATTGGAAGTTATCTCCATGCTCTTTTCATCTATGGTGTAGCCCAGGGCATAGAGCCCCATGTATTTTTCATTGATGAAGACCTCGAGATATCTGTACTCAGGCCCGGTGTGCACTCCGAAGGCATTGTTGTCGGAAGTCGTGTCATACCACAGATTTTGGGAAAAGACATTTCGAACCCTGTCCTCGTCATTGTAACCCGGATAGAGAATCCAGCTGTTGTTCTCCTTCATTCCCAAAAGGGATGTAACATAGCTCCTGGTGCTGTGTCCAGGTGAATGGGACTGTAATTTTATCCTATATGGAATCTTTGGGTAATACTCCGCCGTGATTCCGCCTCTCTTGCGAATAATTCCGTCTGACAGGGTAATCCTCTTGTCAGTATCCCGCCTGTTGTCATACAGGAAAAAAGACATTTCTGAATAATTCTCATCAATGCCATGGGTGCTGCACTTAATATCCATTACAGGAAGCGTTGTGCACTTAAGACTGGAGTAGAGGTAATAGTCGTCGTTGTAGAATAAAAGGCTGATGCTGTGATTATTTCTTATCATCTCATCAGTGATTGTGCCTCCAACCAAACATGCCCGGACACCACGGTATTCAGATTTGACGGTAAAATCCGGAGTCATGGCGCTCTGTGCCCCCTCCGGCAGGGAATAAAAATAAAACCCCGAAAACACGTCATTGAGAAGCTCCTGATCTCCGACATAAAGAGATGAGACAAGGTCCGTCTTCATTTCCCTTGTCCCGGCTATCTCTTCGGCATCAGCCCTCGATATGACAGCATCGCGGTAAGATGTTGTGTTTCCTGTAAAGAATGGCAGTGCGCACAGCACAGCGAGCACCATGAGCACCAGCACAGCAGAAATCTTTTTATTCATAGGTAATCAGAGAAGATCATCACTGTCGTATTCAATGATGGAAAACTTTTCAATGGACTTTTCCTTCAGTGCATCCGCAAGGGCATCAGTGTCATCCAGAGAAATGTCGATCACATAGTCTGTTCCCTTGGGCGTAAAATTGCGGCTCTTTATCTTAAATGACTTCGTCTTTGTCTCCAGTATCTCTTTTACCTGGGCCTCTGTGAGGCTGTCGGTATGGAACACCAGTACATAGGGTTTCTTGCCCAGATTGACCCTCTCAAACACAAACAGGAGGATCGTGACTATAGCAAAGGTAGCTACCGCCAACTCAAAGAGCTGGCATCCGCAGGTGATTCCGATGTGGATGGACCAGAGGATGTATATCATGTCCACCGGATTCTTGATGGCAGTCCTGAACCTTATGATGGCCAGGGCGCCGATGGTTCCCAGAGTTATCACCAGATTAGTCTGGAGACTCATGATGATGGTTGCGATAAAGAAAGGCAGGATTGCCAGAGTGATATTGAAAGACTTGCTGTAAAAAGCCCTGTGGGATACCAGCCTATAGACAGCGTACTCCAGGAGGCTGAGAACCAGCACCATGAAAAGGACCGATATTATCGAGGATTTGGTCAGGGCAGAGTGATCGTAGCCCTGAAGTATATTATAAAAGAACTGCTCAAAAAAATTCATGTATACTTATACCTTTCATAACTGTGGATGTGCCATAAACACCTGCCAACACTAACAGACAGTGTTCAGACCCGCTCATCTCATTGGGTTACTTATGAATCAGTCAGTACATTGCTATCCGCTGCCTCCCAAGATAGTACTTGGAAAAAGAGGTCTGTGTCAGACACTCGTCGGATATCAGCCGCCTGTAGGTGCTGTTTAAGATATAGTCAAACTTCACCTCCAGAAGATGCTGCTCCTTGGGAAGTATGGGAAAGCGCATATAGTCCATGTCCCTGAACCGCTCAACTTCTGCTGAAGCTGATATGTTCCGGTCGAAGGTTATCCTGACATTGGTTATGGGCTCTGCGTATGCAGAGCGCTCATAACAGATTATTGCCTTGGGAGAAAAGCACCGTTTTAAGGAGTGGACACAGAATTCCTTCAGGAGCTGTTTATCGGTGCTCCACAGGATCTCGTCGAAGTCCCCCTTTATAATGCTGTCATATTCGGCATCAGTAAGTCTGCATCTCTTTTTGTGACAGCGCCCCTCCAGCTTCTCCTTGCGCTCAAGAAAGAGCACATCTGGCGAGTCACCGTAAAACCTTATTCTGTACTTGAATCTCTTGAAGAGACCTGCGGAAGTATCATGTGCACAGGTGTCAAAAATGTCATCGAAGTACAGGGAATTGATGGTGTATGGCCCATCCGAATTCTCATCCCTCTCCATAACATTCTCCACTATGGATTCAATTTTCACAAGATCAGCTTCCCTGCACTGATACTTCCACTCGTTTCTATAGCTCTTGATAGGTACCACCTCGTTTAATTGTAAAGCAGATCCAGGTCAACATTACCGGAAATACCGGACACGCTGCCCTTTGATGTGTACTGCCACATGTCATATCTTGTGGCTGTATATGTGACAGATGCCGCGTACTGGGCAAGCCACATGTGATAGCTGGTAAGCGCTGACGCATTGAGCTTGGTGGTGTACCAGGTCTTGTTGGAGTACACGCCAGCCCTGTAGCCTGCGCTCTGGATCGTTCCGCAGAAGGCCTTAACATTGGCTGTCCTCTGGCTTGCGCTTACGCTGTCTCCACGGCCATTGCTGCCCTCCACATCCAGATATACCGGCATGCTGAGATTGTAGCCATTTATCAGGTCAATGACCATGGATGCCTCTTCCACTGCCTCAACCTCGTTGACAGCCTGGGTAAAGAAATATACGCCCACCTTGAGGCCCGCCTCAGTGGCACCCTGAATGTTGGTCCTAAACTGGGGATCCTCTATGAGTGCTCCCTGGGAAGATCCACGGTATCCACATCTTATTATAGCAAAATTTATTCCGGATTTCTTTACTTTATTCCAATCAATATTTCCGTTCCACTTGCTGACATCTATGCCAAGGGTTCCGGAGGACGTGGACAAAACGCCGTCATCACCGAAGACATATTTTGCTCCCTGGATGACCTGCTCGCCTGTCACATAGTTGCCGTTCTTGTCATAGTAGTAGGTCTTGCCGTCAATGGTCTGCCAGCCGGTGTACTTCTTGTCCTTATCCTTGCCTTTGTCAACGTAAAAGACAACGTCGTCTCTCTTTAAGTCATCAGCAGTAGCTTCCCTGTACTTTCCATTTTCCTTGACATAGATTATATTGCCGTCCTTATCCTTGAGGGGTGTTGTGTCCTTGGTGACAGTTACGGTGATCTCTGCAGTCTCATAGCCCTTGCACTTTGCCTGGACAATGGTCTCTCCCTCAGCTACTCCCTTGATGGTTCCCTCCTTGGTAACCGTGGCAATATCCTTATTGTCAGAGGAATAGGTAACCTTAAGGTTTTTGTCGATGGGCTCAAGCTTAAACTCTTTGCCCTTGACAACGCTCACCTTATAGCCCATGAATTCCAGCTTCTTTGATCCGTTCTCCTCATCTATGACCTCTTCGGAAGTGGTCTTCTTCTCTGAGGCGGCATCACTTCCGGAAGCATCCTTCTGATCGTTGGAGTAATCTATAACCTCCACATCATCCGTGGTGGTTGTGGTAGTTGTGGCTGTTGTTGCCGCTGTTGCTGCAGAATCCTTGGAAGTGGCAGCATCCGAAGATCCGGAAGGATCCTCGATCACTATAACCTCTGTATCACCAGCGTCCGTGGTCTTCTCGGTTGAAGCTGCGGTTGATGCTGCGGTGGATGCATTGCCGGAGGAAGAAGGATCCTCAATTATCGTTATCTCTTCCTGTGATGATTCCTTAGATTCCTTGGATTTCTCAGTTTTTTCCGTGGAAGTCTTATTATCTGTTGTGGTACTTGCCTCCGAGGAGGATTCCTCTATGACGATAACCTCGGCAGAATCGTCGGCCGACTTCTCTTTAGTCTGCTGGGTAGCCTGCTGAGTAGTCTGCTGAGTAGTCTGCTGAGGCGTCTCATCGATCTCTTCAATGATAACCGGACCCTGCTCCTCGCTGGTTGCCGCACACCTCATGAGGCTATAGCCGGCAATACGCCTTGAAGAGGTTGTGGGATCCACAATAAGCGACCTGTCTATGGTCTCGAACTCTTCCTGATCATTCTCTCCACCGTTGGCATCCTCAGATTCTGTGCTCTCAATGTAGTCAACGGTATCCTTGAGCTGTGATTCCACCTTCTCTTCAACAGCTGTGTCCTCCTCAGCCACATTGACCTCGGCCTCGGTCTTGATCTCGTTGCTGACATCCACAACCTTCATCTCCACCTTGTCCTTGATGGTAAGGGACTTGGTGTCAGAAGGAAGTATATATCTGTCTGACTCCTCAGAGAGGGCAAGAGGAGTTATCTTATAAACTCCTGCTGTCAGGTTGTTCTTGTATATTATGCCGTCCCTGTCATGGTCATCGTAAGTTACACTGGTGCCGTCAGGGGTCTCTACACTCACCACAAAGGGTACATTTGACACAAGCTTGTTGGTGTCTGTATCAACAAACTTTATCTTCATATCGCTCTTTATTGAGGTGAGAGTCATGGAAATGTTTACGTTCTTATTTTCTTCAGCCAGTTCCTCGTCGCCCTCTTCATCGGGGTCCTCCAGGGATCCGCCTGATCTGTAGGCATCCGCGATGGCAGAAAGCCCCTCTGCCCCTACAACGCCCTCGACATTAAAGTTTGCACCGACTTTGTTGAAGGACTTCAGCTCATTTACCATGCCCAGGGCGCCCTTGTAAAAGTTCAGAGTAACTATGGCTCCTATGAGGATGATAACAGCTCCGATAGCTGCTGCCCTCTCAGCAAAAGATGTATTGGCTATGTAATCAAGGATTCTCTCGCCCACAGGCTCACGGTCCACATTTTTCCTTGGGGCCTTCTTTTTGGGTGCCGGCTTCCTTGCAGCTGTTTTCCTCTCTGCAGCCTTCCTCTCCGCCTGCTTACGGGAAGAAGTTTCCCTCCTTGGAGCTTCCTTGCGGGCAGGCTCCCTCTTAGGAGCTTCCCTGCGAACAGACTCTCTCTTCGGTTCTTCCCTGCGAACAGACTCTCTCCTTGGCTCCTCTCTGCGAGGGGCAGGTTCTCTTCTTACTCTGTCCCTGCCGGCTTCAGTATTCCTTCGCATCGGTGCATCATACCTGTCATCGTAGTCATAATCCCTGTAATCTTCTGCAGGCTCAGACCTACGCCCGGCTGTCTTTGGCGTCCTTGACCGATAGTCATCTCCGCCGTAGACCTCATCAAACTCCTCATCCGGGTAGTCATCTTCGTCCTCGGGATCTACATCGGCAAACTTTGCATCCTCATCTGAAAAGAGCTTGTCAAAATCAATGGTCTCATCGCCGGGACGCTGCTTTTTTCCCTTTTTTCCAATCATATCCATTATCTGTTTTTTCATAAATCTCCCCCGTAAACTCTTACAACAATACTGTTATCCATTTAAATCCTGCTCAAGATACTCTTTCATATACTCAGGTCTTTGTCTGAAGAATTCATAGAGCTGTTCCAGGTCCTCTTCATAATCGGCCTCAGTGTACTCCTCGCCTTCAAACCTGTTCACCGTGGCAATATTCTGCAGACGGTATTCCCTGTCCCACTCCTGTATCACATCATGCATGTGCTCATAGGAAAAAGTAGTATTCATGAGTTCGTACATCCTGTCACGGAATTTCTCCCTGAACTCCCCGTTGGCATAGAGGTATCCGGGAAGATACAGGCCGTCTCCGCCATCCCTGAAATACTCAAAGGTGTTGTTCTCGGCATCGCCCAGTGTAACGTCAAGATCGTACACCATCCAGCGCCATCTGCCGTCCAGAGCGCCCTCGCCCCCGGCCTCCTTCGTCCTATATAAGATCTGGTTGTGCCTGGGCTCAATATCCTCGTCGTCAAAATATATAAGGGCGCAGTAGTAATCTATAAGGTTGTCGATATCCACCAGCTGGCAGATAGTATCGTATATCTCATCATCCGAAGTGTCAGAATAGGTTATGAGATTCACCAGGTAGTCATAGCTGTCAAAGGCTTCCTGCCCGCCATAGTCAGGCTCGTTGTTCTTGATGAGCCAGAATTCATTCTCATCAAGTCCAAGGTGGTCCTTAAAATAATACTCGTCGTACTGCTCCCTGAGGTTGTAGGCACCCCAGTACTCACCGTTGATGAACACCGCCTTCATCCGGGAGTCCTGATACAAAAGCCCCAGCTCTCCAAGCACTCTGTGGAGCATGGGCTCCTGGAAGGTTATCCTGGTATCGCTGCGGCGGAGCCTGACCTTTTTCTCGGTATCCGCGATAAATCCCCGGGCAAAGGTCCCGCTGCCCTCATAGATATCTCTGGCATAGAGATTCAGGGACTTCTGGAAGTTGTATCTCGAGGACTCTCCCGCAACCCTGACTCCAATGTTCTGGGTAAAGGAAAGCTTCTTATCAGCGTCAAACACCTGCATCAGGGCTTCCTTCTCCGACTCCCTGCCCATGTAGTAGGCATTGGTGAAGTCGCTCCTGTAATGCTCTATCCCCTCTTCATCAGTAAAGCTTGAGGGGACCTCATCCTCAGGGAGGTCAGTAAATCCGCCCATTTCCTTGTACTCGTCATACTTTTTGCCCATGGCAAAGATCCCGTCCTCATAACCAAAGAGGGATTCCGGATCAAATACAAGGGATATTATATCGACATTGTCGTAGATTTCTTTGTCATCGAACCCGCAGAAGTAGGTTCCCGTAACCACCCGGCTCTTTTTGCCGCTGAAGCGGTCAACTGCTATTGCCCTGACTACATTGGCCTTGTCCACCTTGTAGTACGGAGCAACATAGGTCGCATAAATCTTCTGAGCAGAATAATAATTATCATTATCTGTAGCGTCCAAAAGCTCAATGGGCCCCGTGTACTCTGTGGAGTTCTCATCAGGTATCGAGCCGTCCAGGGTGTAGTACACCTTCTGGAAAAGACCTGCTCCTATCTTAAGGCTCGTTCCGGCATCGTAAAATCCGTCCTTCAGTGACAGGGTCGGGCTCTGGGCATAGTCCCTGTCTATGACAGCAGCGCCGTCATTGCTCTCACCCGGAGTTGCTGTAACAGCCGCAAATTCCGAGCCACCATCCACGCGCCTTGACCAGGTCTCATTGTAGCCAAGGGCCGGAACATTCACCACATCGATGAGACTGCCCTCTGCGTCAGTAAGAAAGAGCTCCTCTCCCTCTCTGGCAACCTTGAAGCCGGCGTGGAGATACCCTTCACTTCCCAGTCCTGACAGCCAAATAAGGAGATACCCCTTTGCAGGGATGCTCTCCTCAACCCTATACTTGCCAAGGTCGTCCCGGTTGTCTGAGAGGTACATCTCAAAATCCGCATCCTCGTCAGTGGGATTGTACAGCTCCACGTAGTCGGGATACTCACCATTTTCATCCCTGATCACAGAGAAGTTTTCGGAGCACACCTCGTTTATGAGAACATGGCCGCTCTCCACCTGCTCTCCGCCGTTGAATTTATAATTCATAAAGGCGCAAAGGGCAACCAGGACCGTGCCACATAGAATTATTTTTATCTTGTCTCTGTCCATCTGCAATATACTGTAAAATACTACATCTTGTATGGTAAAATATTAACATTACTATATTATGAAGTAAAGATTAATAGCGCTTCCGCTCCCATTAATCTCCGTCCTGCCTGGATGACCTGATGGTATTGAGGTCAAAGGCCCAGGCAACTCCCTGATTGACCATGTTGTCCTCACCCTCAAGTACAAAGAAGCAGTAGAAGTTCCTGAGCGCCTCGGGATAGGTTGGCACATCCACCACCACATCCTGCCCCTTCAGGTCAGAAAAACCCTCTATCATCTCTTTGGTATCCACGTACCACTCCTGTATCTCTCCGGTGTAGAGCTGCTTGTCCAGCTTGGCAATGATCATGTCCCTGATCCCGTAGGGGAATGCAGCAAACTGAATTACTGCCGCAATACATAAAACAGGTACAACAATCCTCATCTTATCCCTGGAGAGCTTCCCTCCCAGGAGATACCCCAGCATAAAGGCAAAGTTGCCGTAAACAAAGCTCATGGTCGCAGCCATGATGAATATGCACCTGTTGGGCATCCATGCCACGTTGTAGCCAAAGCACACCGGGAATATGGTAAGAAGCGGCACAGGGAGTGACAGAAGCGTGCATATAACATAGCCCTTAGTGTATATCCTGATCTCTTTTGCCAGCACAATACCGCATATCAGCAGCAGTATCATGATAAAGAAGTAGTTCTTGGTAATAAAATACCACTCGTAGCTGGCTCCCGAGACTGCCCCTGTATCAAGCAGGGACTTTAAGAAATCCATGGCCCCGTCGGTCTCCGTGGTCCTCCTGATGTAATTGCCGGGAGATATGAGGTTAACTATTCCAAAACCAAGGGTCACACCCAGTATGATCCAGTTCCTTGAATTGAAGTGCCCTGTCTTCATCCTGTAATAAATAATGAACAGGAATATGAGGGTACAGATGGTGCCACCGATGGACAGCACTCCCCCCTCCAGTAGGAATCCGAAAATACAGCCGGTTACGGTAAAGAGATTCTGCAATTTCTTTTCCTTAGTCCTGTTCAGAAGGATCATGGACACAAACAGGTAATTGGCAAATGACATGGGCCAGCTGTAATTGGTACAGCCCGTGAACCAGTAAAATGTCTCCTGAAAGGCGTCATACTGGGTTATGGGAAACAGCACCAGAAATATAAGCAGAAGCAGCATAGGGGTATTCTTTTTGGTAACACTCTTAAACATCACTGTGACCAGCAGGATCACGGATGCGAAGTAGTTAACCGCATTGACCACCATGAAGGTCCTAAGGCTCGGGAAAAGATCTGATGTCAGTGGGTTAAAAAAGCTGCAGAAAAAGATGGAGTACGCCCCCTGATGGTAGATGAAGTTGTAGACCACATAGTCCCATGATGCCTTTATCCTGGGCCAGAGATCCGTCTGCTTTATCCCGGTGTATTTGGCGTGCCAGAAGTCATCGGACACGGGTACGGTATAGGCAGATGCAAATGTAATGGTTCCCACCATCAGGATTATTCCCAAAAGTGCCAGAACACCGATCAGTATATAGATAGTCTCACTTTTCTGTTTGCGCATAGAAAGCCTTTCTCATCATTTTATTATAAACCATTATAGCAGCGGTCAGGTATCGGCAATGGATCAGTGGCCCTCAAATTCCATCTCCCTGATGACTATGACTCCGCTTCCCTCTTTGTTCACCACAAAGGTGTAATCAGCGTGGCCCTCCAGCTCCACTGAAATGCTGTGCTCATCCCCCTCCAGCTTCCTTGAGTCACAGAGTTCTCCGTTTTTGTAAACCTCAAGGGTTGCCTCTGTTCCGTCAGATGAGTCCAGGTCATAGTTAAACGTGTAGGTAAATGGCTTCTTCGCTCTGATGGCGGGGCTTGTCAGCAGATTACCTTCTGTGACACTGAAAAGATAACCTTCAACACCCACGTCACCGTCATATTTATAACCTGGGCTCACAGGCAGATCAATTGTCTTTTCACCCCTGTATATATAGCTCCCACCGTCCATAGCGGAATAGTCACACATAAACACATCATATTTTCCTATGTGATCTATTTTCACGTAGAAGTCTCTGATAAAGCCGGGAAGTGTATCGTAGCCCTCCTCGGTGACAAGCATTATATTCCTGTCGTCCAGCGAGGATTTGTCAAGATCCCTGATATGACTGTCATAGTTGTAGACCTGCCTGGTCTCTCCCACGTAGGTCTCATAGTGGCGTGAGTCGTCATAGAGCCTCATTATCTCGGCATCCTCCACCACATTTGCAAAGAACACGGTGGACACTCCCAGGTTATCCGCGCACTCTTTTACCTGACTGCAGAATTTCTCGTCAAGATAATAGGACTTCAGGCCCTCATGGGCAAAGTACCTGGGTGCGTGATAGGTGATATTTGCTATCTCCAGGCAGGCATACATGATGAACACTGCGATAAGAAAGCCCTCTTTAAAAATGGCGCTCTCCTTCAGACGATCCTCAATGTGGAGGATTGCGCATATGATAAGGGCAAAGAAACCAATAAGATGATATCTGCTCTTTGATACGGTTATCAGCAGAATGAAAAAATTAAAAACAAACACCGATATGCTGCAGATGGCAATCCTGTCCCTTACTGAAGGCGCACTCTTTTTCCCACCTACATACTCAAATCCGAATGCCCCGGGAATGAATGCAAATCCAAGGCACACCATAGCCAGCATGAGCCACTTCATTCCACCGGCCATGCCTGTAAATGAAATAGCGTCAATCAGATCGTCTGTAATGGGATTTATGACGCTGACAAAAGAATCAACAACCTCTCCCAATGCTTCCGGAAAGGTCATGCCGTTCCTGAGTCTCATCAGACTTGAATTGAAGCTGTGCATCTCAAGGCCGGCTGCGCTGTGGAGAATAACTCCCACAAGGGCTACGGCGCAGGTAACTGCCGACTGAATTATAAGCCACTTTCTGTACAATGACTCATTGGTTTTTGTCGCGATACCAATGACTATGAGACTCAAAAGCACGGGACATATACCGCAGAGGAACACATAGATTCCGCTGGAAAATGATGACAGAAAGAACAGGCCGTAAAAGAGGCACAGGTCCAGTATCACCTTTTTGTTCTTAAGGCTCTTTTCCCCAAACAGTACCGCAAGAAACAGCAGCGGAAGCACCGCCTTGTAGACGTACTGCGAGCCGCCAAAGAACAGCATGTTGGAATAGTCCAGCATTCCAAAATCATAGGCGGCAAGGGCCACGCACATCCCCACTAGGGCGTATTCGACCTTCGCCCCGGCCAGTCTCAGCACCCTGAAAAACACGTATCCGATCAGGACTGCGTTGAGGATATTGACCACTGCAAAGGACAGGTATATATTCCGGGTGATCCAGAAAAGCGGCACCGCAAGAAACAGCGAGGTATCAAACTCCCCGGTTGTCGGATAGAACCAGTTGGGGAGAAGGAACTTCTTCTGTTTTGCAATCTCAAGGGCATGGGTCAGCATGCCGGAGAAGTCCTCGTCAATGGTATCACTTATGTGAAAGATGTTGATCCATATTATAAAAATGAACTCCGCAATCAGCAGCAGGGTCAGCAGCAGAACCGGCCACTGCTTCCTTATGTCAAAACTGATGGATTGTTTTTCTTTCGTCATTGTAAATCTCTCACTCTACTGTATTGATATTATTGGTTGTTCGCTATGAATAGTAGATTGCTATCATTGTAGTGCGTCGCTATCGGTCGCCCTGGCGCGCCGGCCCACCGCCCCATGGGACCCGCCGCTCGCGCCAAGCAGGGCTCGGTATTAAAGTCACCTAAGGAAAAAGAATAGAAATCTTTTTCTGAACATCATAGATTACGTCCTAAATCCATTATCTTAGAAAAAAGATGGAAAGTATCAATTTTACTCATTAAATTACGTCTTTTTTTGAATTTTTCCAATTTAGGATGCGTTAATAATTTATCAATACGTCTAAAATTCAAAAACCGAATTTTAAGCCGTAAGAAACACCCTTATTTTCATCGTTTTGCCTCATTACAAGCAATATTATTACTTCTCATTTTTGATATTTGTGAAAAAAGCAGTAAATCTGAAGCTCAAATTCATTTATCCCAGGTCATTGCTACTTCTTTTTCTTGCTTATTTCTAAAAAAGACGTAGTCATATTTTTTTATTCTATCCTTTTTGAGAAGAATTGAATTTAAGCCGTAATTTTTTATTCCTGTTTACTGACCAATTTCCTCCTTAAGTGATTCTATTACCGAGCCCTGCTTGGCGCGAGCGGCGGGTCCCATGGGGCGGTGGGCCGGCGCGCCAGGGCGACCGAAAGCGATATACAATTTTGATGGGTACACACTATAAATAGCGAAATTCCCATTGTATTTTAAGCAGTTGTTACTGCTACTTTATGAAAGATACACATAATTGGCACTTAAATCATCCGAATGCATAGAATACCACAATACCGCCAAGGATTAGCAACATTCCGCCAAGCTTTCTGACATTAAGCTTCTCTTTAAATACGATTACTGACAGGAGCATTACCATAACAAACGCTATTGGCTCCATCACAACAACCCCCATGTAACCAAGGTCATTGTAACAGAAGATTGCAATGATCATTGACAGCATCAGAAGCACATATCCGCTGATAACCAGCCCATTGAGGTACTCCCTGATAAACGAGGGGTACTTCTTCATGGCGCTCTTTTTCAGAAGTATCTGGGATACTGCAGCCAGGAATTCAGCCAGTATCATGAGGAAAAAGAAGATGTTGATCATCGTCCGTCAACCTCCCTGCCATCTGATACCTGTCCTTTCGATGCAGCACCGCTTCCAGTTTCGGAAGCATCCGCGCCATCACCCATGTTGATGACAACAACACCTGCCATCACCAACAGTACACCGCATACCTTTCCCGGGGTTATTCCCTGACTGAAGATGATAAAACTCCATAGCATGGACCACAGAAGACTCATGGCCCTGTTGGCGTATGCCACGGACAGCTGAAACCGCTTAATTGCCTGCTGCCACAGTACTGCATAAATGGCCAGTACCACAAACTCCAACCCAAAGAAAAAGATATATCCAAAGGAAAGAAAGGGATTCTTGGACGCGAAATTAGCACAGACCGTAGACAGTGAATATATCATAACAGCCATCTGCATGAACAATATATCTGCTAATCTGCTTTTCCTTTCCAAAGCGTTCCTTCCCTTTCTTAGTTAATATCGGTTCTATGATGTAAGCGTCAAAAGTTCCTGCCAACGACACTTAGTCGCCGATTCCATCTCCGTAGATGGCGTTCACAAAGTGCTCTGCAATGTGTTCGTTGCAGGCCGCGTTTACATGGATATTGTCAAGGAGCCATCCGTCTGAGTTGTCCTCGTGGATGGTGCCGTAGTAATTGTCAACAAATGAAACCCCGGTGGAGCCGGAGACATCTATCATAAACTGGAGGTAGGTGGTGAGCCTGCCATTTCCAAAGTCGAATCTGTCGCCGCTGACCAAGTTTCCATCCGAGTCGTAGGCGTAGCACAGGGGAAAAGACATGCAGACTATGCGGATAAAGGGATATTTCTCCTGTATCTTCTTAATTCCTGCGTTCAGGGCTCCGCTGTAGGTAATGGGGTCGTCCTCGTTGTCAGGGTTCATGCCTATCCTGCGGCTGATGTAGTCCTGCCCGTCGTAGAATATCACCAGTGTATCCACAGTGTCCATATCAAGCTCCTCAAGGACACCGGTACTCTTCTCATAGGTATAATCCGGAAACTTCCCGTAGTTCTCCTCCATCCAGGAAAAATCGCCGCTTGTTATAGAATCTGCAACATTAACAAAGCTGAAGGCATCCAGATCAAAGCCCTTTACGCCCTCTGCATACTTAAGGGCAACCGTGGACTTGGGAAAGCCAGCCTTGATGCAGTCTGCACCCGTCTTTTTGGCTATCTTCTCCACAATGCCATTATCATCCGAATAGTAGGTCAGGATATCATTTCCCAGGAAAAGAATTGTCTCCTTCCCGTCGTCCTTTTTCATTTCCTTTTTGTCTACGGGAAGCAGGAATATCTGATCCAGCACCTCGACTTCAAAGTCTCCCTCAACGACACCCTCGGTCTCGGCAGTGCCCATGTTCCAGCGGACCAGCTTAAATACGGAGAAGATCACAACACCCACTATGACTGCCAGAAGGCACCCGTATACCCAGCCGGGGACTCCGGCCGTATCCTCATCTCTTTTGCTCATAACACCTGTTACAACCTCACTTAATCAACCCATATAGTATAGTCGTGATCCGTCACATATACAACATAATATCCAAATTCCTTCTTTTCCAGGATCTTTGGTTCTTCCCTGTCCAGGAATTTGTCAAACTCCTCAAGCCTTGGCTCCGAGACCACATAGCAGACAGGCGTTGAAGCATCCTTGGCAGGCGGATACCAGGTGGAGTCAGACAGCCACTTGGCCCCCTCCATCTCCTCAAAGGAATTAACAGGTCTTATCCGCACTCTGTCATTGGAAAGTACCGTGGCCATATTGGCATGGTCAAAGGTGGAATAGCCGTAGTCATATCCGTTTTCTTCCATCCACTGTGTAACCCTGGCAAGCTCCTGGTCTCCGGAGATGTCATTTGCTATAAGCCCCTGATAGAAAACAGCTGCGGAATGGACTCCATAGGCAATTACCAGAGCCGCCAGTATAAGCATCAGCTCATGCCTGTAGAGGGTCATCAGCACCGCGATCCCTGCTCCCACTACGAACACCTGCATCAGATAGTATCTTGGTGCAGCTTCTGCGGTTGTAAAGGTGGTGGACAGTATCACGACTATCACCCCGAAAAGAATCGGGAATATGCTAAAGAGCTCCGGGTTCTTATCAAGATTCCTGACTGCAAGGACATATCCAACAAGCGCCGCCAGAACAAATATATAGACCAGAAGCTGCAATCTTCCGTATCCCAGCACCTCCAGGAAAAACGGAAGAACTATTTCAAAAAACTTCTCAGGGGCATGCCTTATGTTCCTGGACACCCCGTCGACCATGTACGAGCCAAAAAATCTTGGAACCACAACGGAAATGACCGAAACCACCAGAACCCATGCCGTTATCACATACTCCTGGGCAGGCGAAAGATGACTGTCGGAGTCCGTCTCGCCCGGATCGTTACCAGGCTCCTCCCCATTCCCGCGCCTCTTTTTTATAAAGAGGTGAAGGACTCTCAGAACTTCCGTTCCAAGGAGGGGCATATAGAAAAACATGCCTGCGTGGGTTCCCTGAAATCCGTTCAGCACCGCAAGGGGAATCGTTATCAGTATGCCTGGTATGGATATCTTTTGCCCCTTAAGCATACCGGCATATACTCCAAGAACTATGAACATGGAGATAAAATGTCCCACATAATAGGAGGCATAGAGGTACAGCATCCTCTGGGTCTCATTTCCGGGGCTGGACAGGACAAGGGACAAGAGAATAACCAGAAGGCTCTCAAGGATACCAAGCCCCAGCTGCCTTCCAAAATACAGCATTGTTGCCACCAGGGCTATCATCATAATGCTGCATCCCAGTCCCATTGCCGTGTTCAGGTCAAAGCCCGTGAGCGGGTAAATGAATGACGCCAGCATTGGGGCCGACAGGATACGCTTGGCGGTTGACATCTGCCATGTATCCGGCTGTACGTGTCCGTTCTCATAAAGCACCTTGGCCAGAAGGGTCTCCGATGCGATATCTGATTCCATGTAGGCGTTGTAGTGATATATATTGCCCCAGGAGTAGATGCATATAACTGCGATTACGGTGGCCGCAGCCAGTATTGTTAGTAAATTGTAGATAAATGTCTTTTTCAAATCTCGTTACCACTCTTTGGATAATAGTTCATCATAATCGAAGCCCTCGACGATGCCCCTCATCTTCTCAAGCTCCAAGGCCATCTCACCGGAGGATGTAATCTCATAGGCACCGTTCCCAAAGCATTCCACCATGAATCTGTTGATCTCCGGCTTGTAGTGGGAATAGTCGGCGTAGTTGTTAAGGTCCTTAACTTCCTCCATGGTCTGGAAATAGAACAGATGGACATTGTCGTACTCAAGGAGCCTGTCAGCAACATACTGGTACTGGGCAAAGGCTGCCTCATAGAATCCCTCCTGCTTCAGGTTATGCCAATACAGGATTGAATAGGGCGGGAAAAAGAAATAGAACTGCGTATCGGGATTGTCCCTTACGAAGGGCAGTATATTCTTTTCCAGATTGTCCTCTGTAGCCGGAAGGACATCTTCCGCAGTATAGGTGATATCTGACTTTACCGGTTCCTCGTAGGTGTGCATGACCCACTGAATGTTGTAGTAATCGGGGGTCCACCAACTGGCATAGATCTCAGAGAGGTCAGAGCCCTTCCCCTGGATAATGGGCCGCATTATGTACTCAAGAAGTACATCCTTGTTGAGCACATATTTCACATCATTGAAGATATTGTCGTCATAGAGGTGCTCCGGGAGGGGATACTTGGTCTCCTGCGTATCTGCGGTCATGGTGGGAATGTCCATGGCAAAAAAGACAGCTCCCATATCTCTCATCTTCCTGGCATTGGTGGTCCCATCGAACACGATGGAGAGTATATTGTAATCGTCCCTGGGGTAGGCCCCGCTGTAGCTGAGCTTTAATGTGTCATACCCCAGGATCTCCTTAAAATCATCGGTGTCAAAATTCACCGTCATGGAGGATCCTATTATACATCCGTTATAGTCCATATTCGTGGCCATTCCGGGATTCTGGCTCAGCTGGTTGTCCACGATGTAGGGAAATCCCGGTAGCGGCGCGTGGTAGTGAAAAAACGGATCCACATAGACCACCAGGACAGCTATCCCCGAAAGAGCCAGGACCAGCAAAAGTACCAGTGCCAGGAAAAGCCTTAAATATTTAGTCTGTTTCTCATTCATAAGCACCAACTGCCTCAAGTGTGTTCTTAAAGTCATTATAGTCTTCAAACACATAAATGGTTAAGTGATCATCTGAGTATACCATGTGGGACTCATCCAGAAACAGCGGCGTATAGGCAAAGTACTCCGGATCATCCAGGACTCTGGCAAATGTCGCCACAAAGAACTTGCCCTCCGGAAGCTTCTCCTCGTGTATCTTGTTCTGGAGCCAGCTGCTCTTTCTCCTGTCGCCGTCTCCAAAGGTTTTAAAGGTTGAATCCTCGACAGCCCACATCTCTTTCCTGCCATTTGTGTACTCTGTAAAGTTATTGGCGATCCAGAATGGAGCCACTCCCTGGTCCGGCAGGTCTCTTATGACTTCATCCGCCTGCACAAGGTTTTTACCCTCCTGCATAAAATCCAGCCTGATGTCAAAGGGATTCTTCAGGGTCAAGTGGGATCCAAGCAGGAACGCCAGAAAAGTATAAGCAACAAGAAGCGGCATAGCTTTCCTTAAGTTGATGCCGTCAAAATACTCAAGCGCCATCAGTGGCACCGGATAAAGCAGCGGCATAAAGGGCGCCCAGTACGTGATCATATAGTATTCTTTTCTGCAGCAGGAGTAGATAAAGCCGCAAAACAGGATCGAAACCATGATAAATGCCAGATAAAACAGGGCTGTGTCATCCAGCTTCTGCCGCCTTGAGATAAGTATATACAGCCCCCAGATGATCAGGGCTGCAAAGCCCAGGCACAGAAAGTTGATAGCCCCGTATACCCCCATGAAGGAGGTCTCATCAAAGCACATTCCAAAGGTTGAGATCAGATCCCCGAACACGTCCAGGAAATTGCCGGGAGATATTCCCTCCCACAGATATTTGTCAGGCTGATTTACATAGGTAAACCTCCCGGAGAGGACTTTTCCGTTAAAGGCAACTCCCAGAATATTCCCCGCAAAGGCCCCGGTCACAACAATGAACCTCTTAAGTACTTCTCCCCTGTCCGTCAGAAACCGAAGGAGCATATCCATACCACCCACGATAACTGCAGGGATATAGCATATAAGTGCCTGCCTTGCGCCTCCCATGCCAGACAGGAATGCAGCCAGAACCAGGAGCCCGAATGCGATATATCTTTTGCCATCACTCCCCTTTATGGCCAGGGCCATCAGTCCCACTGATATGAAGGTAAACAGAATGTGTGGAATGTAGAACGCCCCGTACACCACGATGTAGCCGTAATTGGCGCCAAAGGGAAGGAACAGCATCCATACAGTCCATCTCCCCTCCTTATCCCTGCCGAGAGCATGCATCATGAAAAGATATCCTGCCGCCAGCATTAGGAGCATGATGGAATTGGATATGAACCGCACCAGCATCCAGTTATCGCCCACGGCCATGAATACCAGCTTATAGATCAGCTGGGTATTGATAACCCGCAGCTCTGTTGAGTAATCCCAGGCAGTGGACAGGATCCCGCCCTCTCTTGAAAGGAGCCTGCCAAGGATCAGCTCTCCGGAGGTGTCCGAATTCATGAGTGTATAGTAGTTGTATCTGATAAAGAAGAGCGCATAGCCAAAAGAGAATACAGCAAGCAGCAGCTGAATTCCCGGCACCAGGTATCTGTTTCCCCGCATCTTCGTTTTTTCTGTCTTAACTGTTCCTGTCATAAAACAGTCTCCTTACTTGTAACTATTCAAAGCCAGGTGTTACCCTCTTTTTTTCACAATCATCTGTTTCACAAATGTTATCGCTCCCCCGATAAGCATTGATACCAGGCAATAGACCAGCGATATTCCAAAGAGGGATCTCCCCTCTGGCACAAAGCCATAGAACAGAGGCTTCAGGAAGGTACCGATCATCGGGTCCAGCAGATAGATGCCGAAGGTAAGCTTCCCAACGGTGGTTATGGCAAAAGATACGCCATCCGCCGGTTCATGTATTGTCAGTATGTACTTGACAATCAGGAAAAGAGCTATCGTCATAACAAAGTCAAAGCCGCTAAAGACATTGGAGGCCCCTGCAAACCAGGTGAGGAAGCTCTCAAGGACATTGGTGAAAAGGAAAGCAGCAACCAGTCCCCAGAGGCCTTTTGTACCAAGGCGCCTTACGTCAAACAACCTGTCCAGCCCATAGCCCACCAGCGGATAAAATACACAGTCCACGGTCATAAGCACCGGATTGAACTCATGGGCCATGTACATGTTGGAGTCCATCTTCCTGTTGAGAAATAGGATCATCATGGGCATGAGCCCGGTCACCAGGAGCCTTACCACAATAATATAACCGTTCTCTTCAAAGGTCAGGTGCTTTGTTATATACCTCAGGAACACCGCCATCAGCAAAAGACCAATATAGGCGTAGAGGTACCAGTAGGGCCCCGCCCCGTCAACAGTGGCAGAGGCGAAGTTCCTGACAAAGCCCGGAAGATACAGGTGCCCCGTGTAGACAATGTTGGCTGCCAGACTGAATACCAGAAGTATCAGGAAAAAGCGCACAGCCTTCCTGGTGGTGTCCCTCAGGGTCATGTCCTTATTGAGAAGGAGGGTGCCGGATATCATGAAAAACAGAGGCACATTCACCTTTATAAGCATACCCACCATCAGCTGAGGGAGCACAGAAACAAAGGATGCAGCTTCATCATACTTAAAGCAGTCAATATACCCCTGCGTATGATTAAAGAGCACCAGAAAGCATGCAATTATTCTCAAAAGATCCAGATAACAGATTCTCTTTTTATCCATTTACAGTATCTCCATGGGGTCGGGGCAAAAGTCCTGGTCCGTGGGCGTCGTCGGCAACATTTGCAGTTTTGACTCGCATCGAACCGAGCACTGCGATAAGCCCAGAGCGTCAATCTCTGCGTGGAGAGCCACTTGAGATTGATGGTCTTATCTCCGTGGTTCGAATCTCGTCAAAGCCTGCAAATGCTTGCCTCCTCCGCCCACGGACCAGGACTTTTGCCCCTTACACTTATGATATCAGAAATTCATGTACAAAAAGGTGCTTACGCCCGCGAAGCTGACGACTGACCACACCAGAAGAAATACCGTAATAAGGGTGGTCTTTACACCGATCCGACATGTCCTGGCGATTGTGATGGCGTTACGACAGAAAAAGATAATAACACTTCCCACGATCAAAAACAGCCACAGGCAGGTGTCCCAGGCGAAGGACAGCTTCATAATGGGGGTGACCTTTATGATGTACCAGAGCTCATCAAGCTGGAAGCAGGATGAGATACGAGTATCCATAGGTCCGAAGCCTCCGGTAAATATTCTGGTGAGCAGGGTAAGGGCATCAGCTATGGATGGCGCCCTGAAGAACACCCATGCGACTGTGACATATATGAAGGTCGCCGCAACTGCCGGCACAGCTTTCAGTCTGGCAGCGATTCCGCTATCATTCTTCTGTCCCCGATTACCAATAAGCGCTCTGGTTGCCACATAGAGCACACCGTGCATGGCGCCCCAGAGGATGAAGTTCCACCCGTTTCCGTGCCATAGGCCGCTCACAAGGAACACCACCATAAAATTCAGGTACATCCTTGCCTTACCCCTCCTGTTTCCTCCAAGGGGTATGTACACATATTTTGTAAAGAACTTCGTCAGGGTTATATGCCATCTTTTCCAGAAGTCCAGTATATTCACAGCCTTATAGGGCGAATCAAAGTTGATGGGAAGGTCGAATCCCATGATCATACATATTCCGGTGGCCATGTCGCAGTAGCCGCTGAAGTCAAAGTACAGCTGGAAGGAATAGAACACGGCAACAAGGACCGCCTCCAGGCTTCCCAGCCCGCTTACAGCCTCATATCCCTGATTCACTGCCTTTCCAAAGGTATCAGCCAGTATGACCTTTTTGAACAGTCCCATGGAAAAGAGATATATTCCCCGAAGGACCATCTCCCAGTCAATGGCACTTCTTTGTATACATCCCTCAAGGCTCTTTTGAAACTCCCCATAGCCCATGAGCGGTCCCTGGACCAGCTTTGGAAAAAACAGGATATACGCCAGATAATCCGATACATCAAACTCCCTGACCTCTCCCCTGTACAGCTCCGAGAGAAAAGAAATCTGGTTAAAGGTGTAGAAGCTTATGGCTATTGGAAAAAAGATCTGCCCCGAGGTGAATGAACCTCCAAACTTAAAGAAAAGGAGCGCCAGGACATTGAGTACTATCCCAGGCATAAAAATGATCCGGCCTGATCGATCTTCACCGGAACCGGCAATGGTTTTTCCAAGCAGCGCATTTATCAGGATGCTGGCCACCAAAACCAGCAGGTTCTTCACTCCAAAAGGAGCATAAAAAATGAGGGAGCCGGTGGTGATGATCCATTTACACACGCTCCCCATCCCTGGATTTCCATATGATATCCTTCTCGCCACAAAGAAGAGCACAAGAAAGACAGGCAAAAACGCCAGAAAAAAGATATACGAATTAAAAAGCATACACTGATCTGCCTACATCATTTCACTTATTATTATCAATATAGATATTGTATTTATCCACTGTGCCCACAACGCTGTACCCGTAGGTACTTATGTCCTCGTCAATCAGTCTGTCCGACGCCAGGATAACGTAATCGCACTCAGTCTCACGAAGGGCCTCCACCAACTCTTTTGCCTTGATCTCGGAGGGCTTCTCCATGACTTCATAGACAGGATTGTAGTAGTCCCACTGGGTCACTATCATCTCCCTGCCGTAGGGCATGATTATCCTGGTGTCGTACTGCCTCACAAAATGCACCAGCTCCGAGGGAAATGCAGCCTTGACCCGGGGCTCGCCCTCTGCCGGCAGTATCATATCGCAGATCTCTATTACGTTGTCGGGTATATGATAAAGGTTCTCTGCAACTGTAACATACTGATTAAGGTACACCAGGGATCCGGTTATGCCAATGACCACCAGGGCTGCCGCAAGGGCCCACCAGCGGACAAATGTCTTTTGAACCAGCTCCTCCAGGGACACAATGAGCCTGCAGACTGCATATCCAATGACCAGGTATGAGGGTATCAGCCACAGCAGGCGGTAGTAGGTGTCGCTTCCCTCGTCAAAGGCCGCCACGTATACCATCTTGGTGATGGGGAAAAGAAATCCCGCCAGCACCACAAGTGGCAGAAATCCCAGCACTATTCTCTTTTTGAGGTCCTTCTCAAAGATGGCGATGTAGACAGCCGATGCAACGAGAATGATCCCTATGAAAGGATTCCCAAAGAAGAGCTTCAGGGAAACCCAGCACTCCATAAATATACCGTACATTAGTATCGCCTCCATGGCGCAAAAATCACAAAATTCTGCAAATGTCTGCCTTCAAGACTTTGCTGCGGGCATTGTCAAGATTTTCTGACGAAGCATATGAATTCATATACAAGCAATTTGGTTAATTATGAATGAGTCAGTACACTAGCTCAGATCAGGATGAAAAGAGTGAGAAATATATGGCAAGGTAAACCAGGTTGGGGATGATGCACAAAAATGCTCCCACCAGTACTTTAAAGTTCCTCGAAATAATAAGCAGCACCAGGGTCAGGAGGGCCACCAGGCCGCTTCCGAATATCACTCCCATAGAGCTGCAGACCCCGGAGAACATATTGACCAGGGCCAGCATCACAAAGCCGCACCACTCCTCCCTGTGAGTGTATATGGTGACAGGCGTCCTGTGCCTCACACGGAGGTTCGCCGCGTTCTCCATCATCCACAGGAAGATCCAGAAGATCATGGGGAAAACCAGGTTGGCCACAAGGGCCTTCCCTTGCCAGGTCCTCATCATAAAAAAGGTTGCCGGGGTATATATGGACACATTTCCGAACATCATCAGAAATGCAGTCACTATCATAAACATCGGGATCAGCTCCTGTCTCTTTCTGAACAGGATTCTTGCAATCTCCACATAGACCAGATATACAAGGGGTATCAGGAAAAGGGGCATAACAGAGTGGCTGACGATTGTCGCGTGGATGCCGCTCTCTTTTGCAATAAAGGCTATCCACATGGTTATCACCGCCAGGGCGTGCCTGATATCCAGTGATGTGGAATTGCCGGTGTAGGGAAGGATG
>JAEEGL015999037.1_pt1 | contig 24863 bp, 13 predicted proteins | sample 9134231 | NCBI WGS metagenome assembly JAEEGL01 (sample SAMN16246548, study PRJNA631951) | gut metagenome | biome: gut microbiome; feature: rumen; material: fiber-attached | host: Bos | place: Iran: Karaj | collected 2018-10
GATACCCTCCTGCTCTTGATTTTCCATACACATATGAATTGTTTGTATAATTATTTATAACCACAAACCAAGTCCAACTGTCCGTTCCAAGGTCAAGAATATCACCGCCTGTGAGATAGTTTGTACCATTGAATGTTAATGTCGGCTGCCCGTTCAGCGCATTTTCTGTAACTGTAGGCCTCGCCGCAGCGTTCGTCTGCACTATTTCATACTGGTTCGGGCTCAGGTCAAACCACTGTGAAACCTTGCCGTCAGTCAGCTCAACGCTGTCGGCACGGAGCCAAAGCTGGAGATTTTCCGTAGGAAAAGGGAATGGTTGGGCAACCGCTATGGCGCATACTGCCAACAATGAGAATATGAGTGTTATCCGCTTGCCCATTCCTATAATGTTTAAACATCACTCAAAGATGCAACTTTATTTGTCACTGGGCGCGTATTTTTTACGTAATGAGGTTATTTGTACGGAAGAATGATAAATGAAGAATTAAAAATGTGCTCAACAGCGAAGTCCTCGATAGCTATCGGGATTCATCGGAATGATGTCTTCTGTCATGCTGAACTTGTTTCAGCATCTCGTTTCTATGGCAAAGATTCGATTTTCATTGGAATGACATCTATGGTCATGCTGAACTTGTTTCAGCATCTCTGCCAAATGATAAAGATTCCGTCCCGATGGTTATCGGGATTCATCGGAATGACGTATTGTATTGTACGGACAACATTGTACTGACGTGTCATACCGCGTCCCTACATCGTAATTCGTAATTACTTTTGCCTTATGCCTTGCAACTTCTAACTTTAAACTCGTTAAACATTAATCTCTAAACATTAAACACTCACCTCTTTCTTTTTCATCATTCTACCACATCAATAATCTCAACATCAAAAACAACATCGGCATCGACTGGCAGGCCAATTTGCGGGCCATCACTACCAAAGGCTAATTTTGAGGGCACAAACAACTGGAAACGCGAGCCTCGGCGCATAAGCAGTGTAGCCTCCTCCCAGCCATCAATTACAATTCCCGCACCAACAGGGTAACGGATTGGTGACTCGCGCTTAACCGATGAGTCGAACAGCGTATCGTTGTAAAAAGCTGAATAGTGGGCTGTTACAATATTTTCTCGTTCAATTCGCGGGCCATAGCCGGGCTCCAACACAACATAACGCAACCCCGAGGCTGTGGTAATGGTGTCAAGACCAGTGCAATCCCACTTCGCTATTTTCTTTTCGGGCGATATGCGCACCATCTCTATGTCGAGCGTGACATCGGTTTTGGGTGGTATGCGGTTGGCGTAACCTTTTTCGCCGAAGGCCAGCCTGTACGGAATAATAAACCGGCACTTTGCGCCCTCTGGCATCATCAGCAGAGCCGAATCCATGCCGGCAAACGCCTCGCCCATACCAGCTGTAAAACGTTGCGCCTCGTTCGCTTTTAGGGTGGTTGTATAAATAGTGCCGTCGGGCAGCCAACCAGTGTAGTTGACATACACGTTGTCGCCTTTCTTGGCCGGCTTGCCATGCCCCTGTTCAATGCAGAAATAAGTTATTCCACTTGGTGTTTTCCGCTTTTTAACGCCTTTTACGGCGAATGGTTTTATTGCCGGAAAACTGTCGGCCTGTATGAGTTTGATTGTAAAATGCAAGGTGGAGTTTTTGGGAATACCGGGCACTTCCACATCGGCATAACCCCGCGAAGGGGGTATTATCAGATTAATTAGCCCCTCTTCGCCTATCATCGGCAGGGCTTCCTCCCACCCTTTTATAAGCTGCCCGCAGCCCAGCCACAGGTCGATACCGCCGGTTTCGCGGGTGCTGGCAAACACTGTTCCGTCGTCGAGCGTACCGGTGTATTCAACCCAGACACGCCAGCCCGGCTGCGGATGGCGACTGTTGCCTGGCTCCATTATCTGATACTGCAAACCGCTCGCTGTTGTTGTCATCTGCGCGGTGGCAGTAACCGCCACTGCCAGCAGCATGCCAATTAGCAATGTGCGCCGTAATGCCATAGCTGTGCTGTTAGAAATCGGAATATGCGTTAATCATTGGCTTGTCGCGGTAGCCTTTGGCTCCGAAAATCAGGTTCAGGCCAACCGAGATGTTGACATCGCCGGTATTGTTAGGCAGCGTTGCGCCGTCGCCCTCAATATTGACCTTGCGGTAAGCTACCGGCACATAATCGGTCATCATATAGAGTTGCAGAACACTCAGATTCAGCGACCACCCGAAATTGGCCGACAGATGCCCTTTGACGTTGTAGTCGAGGCCAGTCATCAGCGAGAAGCACTTGTACGGATTCAGGTTCAACGACAGGTCGAAATCCTGCGTAGCAGTCTTGTTCAGTATGGTGGTTTTCGACAGCAGACCGATGGTCAAAAAATGTACTGGTGTGTATGCCGCGCCTATGTAAATATTTGGATTCAAGGCCGTTGCAAACACATCCTTACTCAGCGTGGGCGACATGCGCGCTTCAATGGAGTCTACTATATTATCAAACGCCTCATCGTAATCGATATTCTTAGCATCGGTAACATTAATCTCCAATCCCTCAAACTGATAGCCGCCATTTACATTTATCGAGTTAAGCTCGTTGGTCCACGCTATAAAGCCCAAATCGGTTACTGATGCTGAAAAACTGAAATTCTCGTCAATTGTGTAGTTGAAGCCGAAATCGATAGCGGCGCCCGGATTGTGCACGAATGGTATCAGCACATTCACAATGTCTTTGGTTTTTAACTCATCGAACGATGTCGAGTCGAAATCAACCAAGCCGTTCTCCTTCTCCTGCATTTTCAGATTCGGTATCGATGTATAGATGCCGCCTTTAGCCTCCAAGGACCATTTGTCGCGGCCGGTTGTGAGGTCAAATTTCTTGAAATCGGTCTTAACCGCGCCAATGCCCGACAGGTACTTAACGCGCCCACCTATGGCCAGCTGCTCGGTAACATCACGGCTATAGCCGACTGAAATCTCATGAAACACTTTAGCATTGACGCGCATATTGGCGAAATTGAGCGTGGTGCCGGGCGCAAGACCATTGTCGAGCATATTGAAAATAGCCGACGGCAGCGCAATGTTCGACTGCACGCGCTCATTGACAGCAACGGTCCAATAACCCTTAGAGCCGCGCCAGCCAAGGTTAAGCAGCGACACGCCTACTTCGGGCCGCACCCTTGCTCCGTTTCTGAAACGGCGCAATATTTTGCTGTAGTCAAATTCGCGGTTCATCGGAGTATACCAAACGCCGTTTTTCTCCTGAAAAAACTCCTTCAGCATAATGTTTGACTCAAGCATAATGCTGGCGTTGGCGCCCGGTATCGCAAAATAGCCGTTGGCGCGCGGTTGGCGTGCCGGATTAAGCGCCGATGTCTGCGGAACGTTATCGACATAGTAAAGCGACAGCGGCTGTTGCGCAGCTGCGGTGCATGCCATAAGTCCGGCCAATATTGTTATAATGTGCTTTCTCATAATTATTCCGATTTATATTTTCCAACCAGCTCAATCGCAAGTCGCATGTTCAAGCCGTAGTCTTCGTAAAGTCTGAAGTATTTGTCCGGCATGTCTTGTGTTGACACCACAGTATTGAGTATCAGGTATATGGGGTTGCCTTTTGAGCAGCGTTCAATCTTAACGTTATCAAACACAATATCGGTCTCCAGCTCTCCCCGCTTCGACACCCGCAGATTGGAGTCGAACTCGGGCATTGGCCACAGCTTTTCCCGACCGGAGAACAACGAGTCGACCACATTATAATTCTCGTCAACTAAATAGCCCTGTGTAACGAATGAGAACGGGAATCCGTTGCTGAATTTCATCGACAAAACCATCTTGTCAACATACTTTGAGTTGTCGCTGTCGAGTATCAAGTCGTTGAAATTGAAGTTGAAAGTGTCGCAACGGTTCAAGTCGTAGATGCTGAAGTAGAACGGAATAAAAATATCGACAGTGGCGTCGAGCTGAGTCTCGGGCGTGATGAAGTTCTCCTGCACCTCGCCTTGCGGGTTCGACTCAATCTTCAGCGTGTACTCGAAATCGAGCGGCGACGAGTTCAGAATCTCATCGGCATTCGAGTTCGTTGAGTCAAGCATATACTGGTTGCTCTTCGGTTTCGACAATCCGTCGGCAAGATAGTCTTTATACGATATCTGATTGATATAGATATTGTTACTATCGAGAAAATGAACAGGAATCGTCTCGTTGTTGTCGGCGCAGACGATGCGCATATCGGCCATCTGCAAGTTGAACGCCGTGCCGGTGTGGTTCTCGACATTCAGATTTATGTGCATACCTTTCAGCTTTATGGAGCGCGGCACTCTGTACTCGCTAAAGAAACCCATATGCTGAATGCCAGCCTCGTTGAACACCTCGTTTTGGCCAAAGAATCCGAAGGCCACCTGCGGAACAACATCGCTCATTTCAACTTTGAAGTTAAATTCGTTCATCGCGTTAGCAGTGCCTTCGCCCACAAACCGAATCTTGCAGATAGTGTAGCTCGAGTCGGCCGAATGTTTGGGCTTGAGCCGATAACCGCTGAGGTCGATGTTCTGTTTCATTCCCTCGCTCAGCTCCCATGAGGTGCTCAGCCCTTTGCCGTTTATGGTCAGTTCATCGAGCGTCATTATGGCCGTTCCCGATATTGGCAAAGCGCTTGCCTCCAGCTTCAGCGTTGCCGAGCTGATAATCATAGAGTCAATGCGGGTTGTGTTGTCGGAGTTCAGCTTATGACGGAACTCAAACAGCTTATTGACATTAGTACCGGCTTTTGTCGGCACCGGAGTGACGTACTGGTTGTTATAGGTATCGATGTTCAGAATCGAATTCCATTTGACATGATAATCGGTGGTGTATTCGATGTAGAGCCGTCCCTCGTCATCAGCAAAGATTATCGACTCGTGCTGCGACTTGTCGGAGAGCGAGTTGAAAATCGTCATATAATCGGCAGACACATTGAACACCGGCGCGGCAAAATTGAGCGACCTGTTGTATGTTGTGTCCTCAACTTTTATCTCATCTTTCATGCAGGAGGCCAATGTCAGCACACCGGCAATGAGCAATGATATCGTTCTTATCTTTTTCATATCAAAATGGTTTTATTTCAGCACTTTAATTTCGACACGGCGGTTCTGCTCGCGCCCTTCAGGTGTGTCGTTAGGAGCTATCGGCTGGTCGAAACCGTAACCCATGTGGGTTATACGCTCGGCCTCAACGCCCTTGTTAATCAGATAGTTCTTAACTGTAAGCGCACGGTCGCGCGAAAGCTTCTTGTTGATTGATGCCGAACCTACATTATCGGTATGACCCGAAACCTCAATCTGTACCGTCGGGTTTTTGAGCAGCAGGTTGGCAAACTTATCGAGCTCGGCAAACGACTGCGGCTTGAGCGTGCTCTTGCCCGTATTGAACAGAATGTTCTCGATGACCAGTTTGGCGCCCACATCCATTTTCTTTAGCTGGTAATTGCGCAGCACCATAGTCTCGCCGGCTGGGAAGCTGACGGCATCGTTGACAAAGAAGTGCAGATTAGCTTCAATCTCAACCAAATAGGTATTGCCCGTTTTCAGTTGTACGTTGAAGTTTCCACTCAGGCTGTCGCTGAAGGCTATAGTCTCTGCCTCCTTCGAACCTCGCTCGTAGAAAACAAGCGCCGCACGGACAGGCGTGGTGCCGTCTTCCTCGGTTATGCGTCCACGCACAAAATAGTCGATGCGGCTAATCTTCATCTGTAAATCCTGTTTGATGTTGGCTTCCGATGTCTGCGTGGCTTTAACCTCTGCGGTAGCTGTGTGATAATCGGTAACCGTCGCCTCTATCGTGAAATCGACCTTATCCTCGAACGAGAATACATAATTGCCCGTTATAGCCGATGAGTTGGTTTTGCCAAGCAGATTGCCGCTTGGGTCTTTAAATAAGATAGTTGCGGCCAGCGGTGTCTGTTTGTCGACGTCTGTCACTGTTCCCGAAATGGTGAACGGATGACGCAGCTTCTCAAGCACGAACAGTTTCTCCGACAATTCGTTCTTGGCCACGCATTTTATGGTGTCGGTAACCGGCTTGTAGCCTTCGTGGTTGACATTGACAATGTAAAGCCCGGCATCCTCGAATCGGCAGCTGAACGGCTTGGTATTGCCAATGGCCTCACCCGACTTTATTGTCGAACCGTACTCGTTTGTAATCGACACCGAGATGTCGAGCGGCTGCATGTCGTCGGCCTCAATAGCGAGACACTTGTAGAAGAACGGCTGGCGTAAGTCGTTGACGATGGAATAGATGTCGAGGCCGCCATAGCCGCCTTTGCGCATAGTGGAATAGAAGGCTATGTTTGGGTCGGACGTTGGTTGGTAGAACAGCTCGTTGGCCGGACTGTTGATTGGAAATCCCAGATTCTCAGGCTTGCTCCAATTACCGCCGGCGTCTTTTGTCGATTTATAGACATCAAAACCGCCCATGCCCGGATGTCCATTCGACGAGAAATACATTGTCTGACCGTCGGGCGATATTGACACACACTCCTCATCGAACGGTGTGTTGATTACCGGTCCCAGATTGACCGGCTTCTCCCATCGGTTTTTCATTTTGTACTGAGCCATCCAAATGTCGTTGCCGCCCTCACCTCCGCGATGATTGGTGACATAATAGATATTGTTGGCGTCGTCGATGCTGACCACGCTCTCCTTGTAAGCCACATGGTTGAATCTGCCTTTGGCCTGGCGGAACTTGCCCCAACCCTTGCCAGCCTCTTTGCGCGTTGCGATGTATATTGTGCCATTGCCACGCTTGCCTTTGTAGAAATAAATCTGGTCGTTACGGATGCAAGTAACACTGATGTTCTTGCGGCTTTTCATTCCCTTCGGCATCCACACCTTGTCGCAAGGCACATCGGCTTCGGCATCATAGCTTCCGGTCCAGATGTTCTCCGTAAACTTAAACCTCGACACGCGTTTGCGCGGCTCCTCTTCAGGCCGTCGCGATGTGAAATATAGCAGCGAATCGGCGTTATTGAAGATAGCGTTATAGTCGTCATAATAGGTGTTGATTATCGGACCTAAATTTGTAATAAACACAGGCACAGTGTCTTGCACCATCTGTTTGCCAAGCTCGCACTCTCGCGCCTTCTGCGCAATGCGGCCTTCGGCATTGATGCGAGCAATCTTTGAGCACGTGCCCAGATAGGTGTTGTAAGCCTTCACAGCCTCGTCGAACTGGTTGTTATACTGGTGCGCCACGCCCTCAATATAATAGTAGTCGCGCGCCACCGACGGGTCGCTATGCAAGATGTAGTCGAGCGCAAGCTCCTTGTCGTTGCTGTACAGATAGCAGATGGCAATCTTGTAGTTCAAGGCAGCATCGCGGTTATTGTATTTGTGTGCCTTAAGGTAGTACTTCAAAGCCTCATCGTAAAGGCCCTGACCTTTCCTATAAAAGTGTTCACCCTTTAACAGATTCTTTTTTGCATCGTCTTTGCCCATTTCGGTTATGAAGAAGGTTTTCTTCTTGATTTTTGGGTTTTCCTGTGCCCACACCGCCTGACTGAATGTCAGCGCCAAAGCGCAAAGAGTTATCAGTTGTCTAATCATATTTTTTTCGTTTTAAAATATAAAAATAGGGATTTTTATTATTCCAAAGCAATAAATAACGTGAAATGCCCGACTGAATGGGGGAAAGTTTAAAGATTAATTAGCAATGATTAAAGGTAAAAGACAAAAGTTATTTCTGAAGTTTGAAGTTATAAGTTAATAAGTTATATGTAGGGCGTCCGAAAAAAACAAAGCAAAGGGGGATGTTTAAAGTTTAGGGTAAGGGTATAGGTTAATTCTCTCTTCGTTTGTCATTCCGACGAAAAACGGAATCTCATTTATTGGGTAGAGATGCTGAAACGAGTTCAGCATGACAGTTTTCGTCATCGTTTTCATAAAAAAAGGGAAGATTACGCATCTCCCCTTTTATCATTTTTAATATTCACCAAATTCTATATCAAGAAGATATTGTTTTTAGCACATGTCTGACGCATTTCTTCCGGCCATAGACTGGCTTGAATCTCGCCTATATGGGCTTTGCGAAGCATGAACATGCACAACCGCGACTGTCCTATGCCACCGCCAATTGAGAGCGGCAATGTGCCGTTGAGCAGCCTTTGGTGAAAATATAGTTCCTTGCGTTTCTGCTCGCCGGTTATGTCGAGTTGGCGTAAAAGCGCCTCTTTGTCAACACGTATACCCATCGACGACAACTCGAGTGAGTGACCAAGCACATCGTCCCAGACAAGAATGTCGCCGTTCAAGCCAAAATGTCCGTCATCGGTAGGAGTTGTCCAGTCGTCGTAGTCGGGGGCCCGGCCGTCGTGTTTCTCGCCGTTGGCCAACTTGCCGCCAATGCCCATAATAAACACGGCGCCGTACTGCTTGGCTATAGCGTCCTCGCGCTCTTTTGGCGACAGGTTTGGATACATTTTCAGCAAATCTTCGGCATATATAAAATGAATATGCTCAGGCAGTTGCGGTTCAATATCGGGAAACATTTCATAAACCAGATACTCAGTGCGGTGCATGGCATAGAAGATGCGTTTCACTATCTTTTGAAGGAACTCAATAGTGCGGTCTTCTTGGCCTATGGTCATCTCCCAGTCCCACTGGTCGACATAGAGCGAGTGGATGTTGTCGAGTTCCTCATCGGGGCGGATGGCGTTCATGTCGGTGTATATGCCATAGCCGCGCTTGATGCCATAGTCGGCAAGAATCATGCGTTTCCACTTGGCAAGCGAGTGGACAATCTCGGCCTTTTGGTCGTTCATGTCTTTGACAGGGAACGTAACCGGACGCTCAATGCCGTTCAGGTCGTCGTTCAATCCGGTGCCTTTCAGCACAAAAAGCGGTGCCGTCACACGTCGCAGATGCAGCTCTGCCGACAGGTTAGCCTGGAAAAAGTCTTTTATCCGTTGTATGCCCAACTCTGTCTGTGTCAGGTTCAGAATCGGTTTATACCCAGCAGGAATATTCAGTTTGCTCATTTTGCACTAACTTTTGTTTTGGACGGCAAATGTAATAGCATTTCTTATAAAAGCTAATCATTTTATTTATAAAATCCGCCATTTAAAATTATTTGCTTACGAATTGTAATTTAAGGCGGCATGAATTTTTAATTTTGGAAGATGCTCCCACATATAGTAAAGCGTTAGATTTTTTTCACAGAACTTATTCTGGGCAACACAAAAAAAGGCTGCTCAAGCCTTTTTGCTGAGCAGCCTTTCAATTTATAATCAGATACTGATTAATAACCCGGGTTTTGTTGCAAGTTCGGGTTAACAGACAGAGCTGAGAACGGATAAGGCATCAACTCATGTTTGCCTTGGTGGAAACCACAGTTGCCATCCGAGTGGTATTGCGGTCCGTAAGCGTCCCATTTAAGTGTGTATCTGCTTGTACCGTTTGGATATTTGGTAGTACCGTATTTGTCATCCAAAGTCGATGGAACAGAGCGACCTGCATTAGGAAGAGTACCATCAGCAGCAGGTTCAGATAACCCTCTATCTTTCATTCTATCGTAAGCGTCACCCCAGCGAACCAAGTCAGCATAACGCGAACCCTCGAGGAAGCACTCCCAACGTTTCTCGTTCTTAACCTCTTCCATTGTGCACTCAGTACTTCTATGTTTCGAACCGGCACGGTCTTGAAGCATGTTCAAGTATTTCAGACCATCAGCGTCACCTGTTTGTGCGCAGGCCTCAGCATAAAGCAGAAGAACCTCGGCATAGCGCATGATAGGATAGTTAACCTCGCTACCCATGTTGGTGTTGCCGTAGTCATATTTAATAATCTCACTCCAGAAAGGAATGCGCTTGAACTCCCAGTAACCACCGACACCATAGACACCTGTTGTTTTGCGGTTAGAACCAACGCCGCGGACAGCGTATGGTTTTTCTGAACCGTACGACAATACTGAGTCACCGCCAATGGCTTTACCATCAAGAATCTCATCGTAGGTGGCAATCCAAGCCTGACGACGCCATGAGTCCATACCATCGTTTTCAATCAGGCCATCGCCAAACTCTTTAGATGGTGCGCAGCTACCCCAACCTGTATGGATAACTTCGTTAGGATATTGCTCCAGATAACGCCAGCTGGTTGAGTTTACAAAGTGGTAGCTGTACATACCGTCGAAATAACCGATGTTCTCATCGTCAACAAAGTTGTATTGGAACACCCACTCTTTGCACAAGTCACCAGCAACGTGGTAAAGTTTCCACATGTCTTTGCCGTCAACAAGTTCGTATTTTCCAGAGTCGATAACCTTCTTCAGGTCGGCCTTTGCGTCAGCATAATTGCCTTGGAATATTTCAACCTTGCCTTTAAGAGCGTATGCGAATTCCTTTGTCAAACGGCAAGCGTTTGCTTGGTCGTTGACATCAGATTTCGAAGGCAGATAAGGAGCAGCCTCGTCAAGCTCAGCTACGCACCAGTCGAGAATCTCTTCGTGCGGAGTATGAGACGGTTTGTCAGAACCCTGCAAGGTCTTGTCAACCAACGGAGGATTACCCCAGTAGATGGCCAACATGAAGTGAACGTATGCACGGGTAACTTTAGCCTCAGCCACACAACGGTTGACAATAGCATTCATCTCGTCGTTGTCCTCTATCATGTTATACTGATATTGGTCGAGCAATTGGTTGCAACCACGAATAATGTTATAATAAGCTGTGTAAGCAACTTTTGTAGTTACCAAGTTCTCGTCGAGCTGGTCACGGAACTCATTCAAGATAAGACCGCTGACGTGGTCATCCTTGTCACCAGAAGCCCAATAAACCTCGTCAGATGGAGCTTCCTGCATTACCCAAATGGCACCCTGCCATACCCAGTCGCTACCACCAATACCGCACCAGTGGCCGTACATTGATGTCTGATAGATAAAGGTTGCCGCATTCTCGGCATTTTCGGCGGTATAGAACGAACTAAAGTCCACCACACCTTTTTGGGGGATTTCAAGACGGTCTTCGCTGCATGATGGCAACAGCAATGCCAGCAAAGCCACCCCCGATAAAATATATTGTTTCATTTTATGTAGTTTTTATTATTAATTAAAATGTCATGTTAAGACCGAATGTAACTTTCTTTGATGATGGGTAAGAACCCTTATCAATACCTCTACTGTTTGCTGTACCGTTAGATGCAACCTCTGGGTCGTAACCTTCATATTTGGTGAACAAGAAGTAGTCGTCGAGTGCTACAAACATACGGAAGCTGGCAATAGCAAGCTTGCTTGTAAGTTCGTTAGGAATAGTGTAACCCAATTGGATTTGTTTAATCTTGAAGAACGAACCATCGTGAATGTTAGCTGATGAGCTGTAGAATGGAACGCTACCTTTCAAAACCTCGCAAATTGGGTATTTTCCAACTTTTGTCAAGCCTACTACAAAATCGTTCTCATCATACTGAGCAACACTACGTCCTTCGTAGAACATTGCCATACCGTTTACTTTCGGGTGCTCTGTACGATAGTTGCAAGCCCAAATCTTGTTGCCTTTCATACCTGTTCCGAACAAAGTGAAGTCGAAGTTCTTGTATTCGAAGTTAAGGGTGATACCGTAAGAGAATTTAGCAATACCGCTACCCAAATCCTTCATATCGCTCTGTGCAGGGTTTCTGGTAATAGTACCGTCTTCTTTATAGAACAAAGCTGAACCAAGGTCTTCCGGTAACCATTCATCCTCGCCTTCGGCACGTTTCGATTGGTCGTTCAGTTTGTTTTCGTCAAGCACGCCAGCGTAGTCATAGCCGCGGAAGTACCAGATGTTGTGTCCTTCCTCAACGTATGTCTTAATGTGATAGTTGGCGAATGAAGCACCGTCGATACGCTCGATGGTCGGGTCAAGATAGGTAACCTCGTTTTTCAAAGTAGCGCCGTTGGCGTTGATAGAATAAGAGAAGTCACCAATTTTGTCTTTCCAACCAAGTTCGAACTCAATACCTTTGTTCACAACCTTACCGGCGTTCAGGGTTACTGAGGTAACACCAGTCTCGCGTACAGGTGTTACAGGAACCAAAAGGTCTTTAGTTTTCTTATTGTAGTACTCAACCGTGAACGACAGTCTGTCGTTGAGCAAACGGCCATCCAAACCTAAGTCAATCTGTTCTGAAGTCTCCCATTTCAAATCGGGGTTAGGCAGACCTGCTGAATAAGAACCCAACGAGATTTTACCTGCAGGGTCGAATTGATATTTCTGTTTGTTCTTGGTAACGGTTGTAGCATAGCCGTAAGCATTGGCCCCGCTCAACACTGAGATGTTACCATTCTGACCCCACGAACCACGCAACTTCAAGAATGAGATGGTAGCTGCACTAAGGGCATCTTGCAGGAAGGCTTCCTTGCTAAGTGTCCAACCAGCTGATACTGATGGGAATTTACCCCAACGGTTATCCTTGCCCAGTTTCGAGGTGTCGAACGCGTCGGCACGGAAGTTAGCTTGCAAGTTGTAGCGGTCGTCGTAGCTCCAAGACAGACGTCCGAAGTAAGAAATGTTGGCTGACTCACCCGGAGTGCCGCCAGTTATACTGCGAGTACACAAATCAGCATTGGTGTTATAATATTGCATATAGCGGAAATTCTCTTCCATAGTTGACAAGATATAGTTACCTGACAATTGGCCGCCAATGGTGAAGTTGTGGCTTTCAACATACGACATACCGGCCATTGCACCAAAGTTGTTTGCGCCAAGCGATACATTGTAGTTAGCGAAGTTTTCCCACTGATAGTAGTAGTCGTTAGTTGCTGAAGCAGTCAAGTCGTAAGTTGTACGACCATTCTTTGTATTATAATAGAAAGGAATCTTAAACTCGTCTTCTTTACGTTGTTGAATACGATATCCGAAACGTGAAGTGTAAACAAAGCCTTTGAAAGGTTTGATGTCGGCAGCTATTGTTCCACGAACGTTGAAGCCCTCTTTCTTAGCATTTTTAAAGTCGCGGCTTACAAACGGGTTGGCTGCGTCACCTTCAACAATCTTAGAGGCTGCATAGTAGCCATTCTCGTCGCCAAACACGGTCTGATATGAATCCAATACTTCAACTGGGTCTTCTCTTGTATAGAAAGTACCATATTTAGTAACATTGGTGTCAGTTGCCTCAGTATAAACAGGTGATAAAGTCACCGAAATAGGCTTTTCCATCGCATTCTTAACCTCGTTAGGCATCGGGAACTCGTCAGAGTAGTAAACCGGAGTCAACGGGTCCATAATAGTAGCACTCAAGAACAGAGAGTTCTCAGCACCACCATACTCATTGTGCTCGCCAAGGTCCTTAGTGCTCCATCTTTCAATAGAAGTGTTTGTCGAAACAGTGAACCAGTCTTTAATCTTATAATCGGCGTTGATTTGAGCTGACAAACGTTTGTAAACGTCTTTGTTGCCTTTTACAATACCATTGTCATCAAGGCTGGTGATAGCCAAATAGTAGCTGCCACGGTCGTTACCGCCCTGTGCGCCAAGAGTGTGACGCTGGGTAATACCAGTGCCGAATATCTCTTTAGCCCAATCAGTATCAGTTCCGTCAACATATCCGTATTTGTCATACAAATCTTCTTTAGTGAAGTTGAACGCCTCAATGTTCCAATTAATATATTGCTCGGCGTTCATCATTTTTGGATTGTGGCCGAGTTTGTTCATTGAATATTGGAAGTTGTAGAAGATTTTGCCGTCTTGTTTGCTACCGCTCTTAGTTGTGATAAGAACGACACCGTTACCTGCCTCAGCACCGTAGATGGCTGCTGATGCGGCGTCCTTCAAAATCTCCATCGACTGAATCATCGAGGGGTCGAGGTAGTTGATGTTGTCAACTTTCAAACCATCGACAATCAACAGAGGGCCAATATTGCTACTGTTAGAAGATACACCGCGGACGCGAATATCGCTGTCGCCACCAGGTTTAGCTGACGAGGTGATAACGCTAACACCGGCAGCCTTACCTTGCATAGCCTGTACGGCACTTGTTGACGAACGACGCTCCAGGTCTTCTGCTTTCACAGACGAAATGGCACCGGTAACGTCACTTTTCTTCTGAACACCGTAACCTACAACCACAACTTCGTCCAAACCTACAAGGTCAGGAACAAGGCTTACATTGTAAGGGCCTGCGCCGTTTACGGTAACTTCCTCATTAACGTAGCCCATGTAAGAGATTACAAGAACATCGCCATCAGAGGCTTTCATCGAGAACTCACCATTGCCGGCAGTAATGGTACCGGATGTGGTTCCTTTAATAATCACATTTGCTCCAGGAATGGGCTGTTGTTCCTCGTCAAGAACTTTACCCTTCACGTCATGTGCCTGAGCAAAAACTCCTGCTGAAAGCAGCAGCATCGGCAGTGCAAGCACTGCGCTTTTCAGATACATTTTCATCATAAATGGTTTTTTATAGTTTATAATTGTGCTTGTGGGCAAAATGCCCGGTTTTCATTTTTACAGACACTTCCTTAAGGTGTCGTTTTTAAATAGTTTTACAAATAAGTTGCGTTAGTATCTGCGCGATTTTGCAGACAGACTAAGATTTATATTTCACTTTAAACGGCTTATATCATTGCGTTTCGTGTTCTTATTTTCATGTAACATCAAATCACGTGCAATTAACAAAAAATAAACGTTCCCGTTACACATTTTTTTATAACTGCCGTTTAATCAGTTTGTTATAAATAATACCAAAAATAGCTTGCAATAAGCGTGGAAACCATATACATTTGCGTTGTAACAATAGACACGCAAGTATGAAAAAGCTGATAACGGGGTCGGTGTTTTTCCTTTTGCCGACAATGCTTGTTTTAGCGCAAGCGGAGCGTTTTTTTACCGCAGGAGATGAATTATCGTCGAGTTTAATTAATAATGTGTATCAAGACGGCGATGGAGTTGTTTGGATTTCGACTGATGACGGACTCAACCGATACGACGGCGCCAAACTCACAATATTCAGGAACGAAGAGAGCATCAGCGGCTCGCTAAAAAACAACCATACCATATTTATATTTGAGGACAGTTGCCGTAATCTGTTTGTAGGCACTTTGGGTGGGTTGCAGATATACGACCGCGCCACAGGTCTGTTCAGTGGGGTGTCTGTAAAAACCGACGACGAGGTTCTTAAGCTATCTTCGGTGGGCGTATCATGCATAATTGAGATAAGGAAGGGCTTGTTGCTTGTCGGTTCGTCGGGCTATGGGCTGTTCAAACTTGAAAACGATGCATCGGGCTTTGCAATGCGCCGTGTCGATGTGCCCGGAATGTATATCGAAAGCCTGCTATACAGCGGCGGCGAAGATGTCTGGGTTGGCACATCCGATGCGGGGTTTCTCCGCCTCGATATTGAACTTAATGTCAAAAACCAGATTAGTCTGACACCTGGCGAGGCGGTGTTCTGCATCTGTCAATCGGCCAATGGCGAATTGTATGCCGGCACCTCAAAAGGCAATCTGCTGATGTACGACAAGCAGAACAACAAATTTGTAAATATGGCCAGCGTTGGGCAACCAGGCTGTGGCATCAAGTCGTTGTGCGTCATGGGCAAGGAACTTGTTGTTGGCACCGATGGTTGCGGACTGAAATCATTTGACACAGAGAAACATGTGTTTACAAAAAGCACTATCAGCCTGACAGCTATCGACGACAATAAGGCAAAAATCCGAACAATGATGACAGACAAGCAGGGCAATCTGTGGATTGGGTGTTATCAAAAGGGTGTTGCGTTGGTGTCAGCTCGCAAAAGCCAGTTTAAATATATAGGTGGCAAATCGGGCGCTAACAGCATTATCGGCTCGTCGTGCGTGACAAGCCTCTTGCAACTGCACGACGGCAAGATTCTGGCCGGCACCGATGGCGACGGAATCTACGAGCTGGAGCTTAATGAAGGAACGGAGCCGGCAGCGAACCATCTGGCGTCAGTGGGTGTGGTGCCAAACACCATAACTTGCATGTTTGAAGACTCGCGTCACGATATTTGGATTGGAAGCTACATGGAAGGCCTTGTCTACTACAATTCCAGCGCAAAAGAATACCAGCCCTTCATTTTGAAACACGGCAGTCCGTCGGTTTCCGATATTGTTGAAGACAACCGCTGCAATTTGTATGTCGCAGTTCCCGGCGTCGGCATCTATCAGGTCGATTCTGCGCGAAACGCAGTGAAACTATTTGAATATGAGCAACATCCAACCAGCGACACCTTAGCCGACGCTATATGTAATGCGTGGGTGACAAGTCTGTGTCTGTCTGGCAAAAGACTATATTACGGCACAAACAGCGGACTTGGCTGTTTCGATACTGAAACGGAAAGCTACGTGCAGACCTTCGGCAAGAATGTGATGCTGCGTGGACAATTCATAACCGACTTGTGCACCGACATAAATAATAATTTGTGGATAGGAACATCGGTAGGATTAGCGCGCATGGACTGCACCTCGTTTGAAACAGTTGTCTATGACAAATCGTACGGATTCTACAACAGTTCAGTTTCCTCAGTGGAAACTGACGCCGATGGCAACATCTGGATAAGCACAAACAGAGGATTGTCGTGCTTAAATATTCAAAACAACACGTTTGTACATTATAATTCAAACGACGGTCTGCAATGCGATGAGTTCAGCCGCAACGCATCGGTGTCGTGCGCCGACAGCACCATAATATTCGGCGGCACTGGCGGCATAGTACAGTTCAACCCGCTGAAAATCGTACCCGACAACGCCAAACCGGTTGTTCGCATTGCCGATATTTATTTGAACGGAATGGCTTTGAGGAAAGGAATGCTGTCGGGAGGCAACGAGGTGATGACAACATCGGCCAACGATGCGGAGGAAATCAAACTCTCTCACAAAGACAATTCGTTTGCTGTGGAGTTCACATCGTTCAGCTACCTCAACCCCGACCGCATTGTTTATAGCTACAAATTAGACGACAACGATTGGATAACCTTAAATCGTGGTGAAAAAAGTGTGAATTTCAATGAGTTACCCATAGGAAAACACAGCCTGCTTGTAAAAGCCCACAACAACAATTTGGAATCGGACATTAAACGGCTTACGGTTGACATATTGCCGCAATGGTATCAAACAAACATCGCTTTCATTTGTTTTCTGCTGATTACCTTGGGAATAGTGATGTTGCTGGCACTATATGAGCACAATCGCCATAGTACAAAACTCCAATTTTCGAAAATGAGAATGCAGGATGAGGCAAACGAGGCTAAGTTGCAGTTCTTCTTCAATATGTCGCATGAGATACGGACGCCTATATCGCTCATTGTCGGGCCATTGCAGAAATTGATACAAGAAGAGAGCGACAGTGCAAAACTCCACACCTATAAAATAATGAAACGTAACACCGACCGTATAATGAATCTTGTAAACCAATTGCTCGACAGTCGAAAAATTGACAAAGGCCAAATGAAAATGCAGTTTGAGCAAAGCGAGATTGTAGGCATGGTGCGGAATGTGTGCACACTATTCGACAATCAGGCGGAGACAAAGGGCGTGGAGTATAAAGTGGAGACTACAACTCCGGAGATATACGCCTGGGTTGATGCCGGCAACTTCGACAAGATAATCGTCAACCTGCTTTCAAACGCTTTCAAATTCACTCCCGACAACGGTTCTATAACAGTATCAATTAGTGAAGGCGAAGACTCGAAAGCCGTGCAACCAGAACTGCAACGGTTTTTTGAAGTGTCGGTGGTCAATAGCGGCGATGCCATCAGCCCCGACGATATGGCTCATATATTTGAACGCTACTATCAATCGCAAAACACCAGCAATGTTTTTGGAACAGGTTTGGGCTTGCATCTTACACGTTCGCTTGTGCAGCTGCACCACGGAACAATCGATGTTGAAAATGTGCAAGACGGTGTGCGGTTCACGGTAAGAATGCCCCGCGGAAGCGAGCATCTTCCAAGCAATGAGATTGTATTCGACGAAAATTGGAACACTCCACCTACTCAGGAGACGGAGATTTTAATACCTGATATTGTTGACGATAGCGAGGATATCCGTTCCAAAACAAGTCGCAGGGTGCTTGTTGTTGAAGACGATGAGGATGGTGGCACATATATAAAGAACGAATTATCGAAATATTTCCACACTACACTGTGCGCCAATGGCCGTGAAGCATACGAGCTGATACTGAAAAACGCCCCTGACGCCATCGTCTGCGACATTATGATGCCGGAAATGGACGGAATAACATTGTGCAAGAAGATACGGAGCCACATAAAATACAATATGATGCCGATAGTGCTGTTGTCGGCGCTCGACGGGGCCGAGAACCGCATAAAAGGCTGGGACGCCGGTGCCGACGCTTACTTCTCTAAACCTTTCGACATCGACGAATTGATTCATACACTGCAAAATATAATGCGTATGCGCGTCATTATAAAAAACAATCTGAGCGGAAACCAGGAACAGAAACAAAACGTCAAGGAGATTGAGATGGAGTCGCCCGACGAGAAACTGATGCAGCGTGTGATGAAAGTGATAAACGAAAACATGGACAATCCTGACCTGAACGCTGAATTTATAGCCGATAAGGTGGGAATAAGCCGTGTGCACCTTTATCGCAAACTGAAAATGATAACAAACCAGCCAACACGCGATTTCATACGCAACCAGCGTTTGGCTCAAGCTGCGCAAATGCTTGAAAAGAAACGTTATAACATAACCGAATTGTCGGAAATACTTGGATTCAACACGCCTGCATATTTCTCGTCGGCATTCAAAAAGCTATACGGAATGACACCAACTGAGTATATGGAATCGAATATGAGAAAAATGGAAAGTGGCGGAGAATCAGAAGGATAGATTTGCCGCAGGCGTATCTTGTAAATCATTTTCGGTTTTTGCTTGAATGAAAAAGATTTTAATAAATTGCAAACCATAAACTTAATTTTATACACCAAAAACACTCTTGATTATGAGGAAATTATCATTATTGGCATCGTTAGTCATGCTGACGATGGCTGTTTCGGCACAAAACCCGATTATCCGCAATCAATTTTCGGCTGACCCTACGGCTCGTGTCTTTAACGGGAAAATCTATCTTTTTCCATCGCATGACACCACCCCCACATCGGTGCCCGATTTTCCGCGCAAAGACTGGTTCTGTATGAACGACTACCACGTCTTCTCGTCGGAAAACCTGACCGAATGGACTGACCACGGCAAAATCATCGACCAAAAAGACGTCCCCTGGGGCAACCCGAAAGGTTACAGCATGTGGGCACCCGACTGCGTTCAAGGCAAAGACGGCAAATATTACTTCTATTTCCCTGACGGGCAGAAGCAAGGCTTCGGATTCGGCATTGGCGTGGCTGTGGCCGACAGACCCGAAGGCCCATACACCGTGCTGGAGAAGAACATTGAAGGCATCAACGGCATCGACCCGTGCGTGCTTCAGGCAAGCGACGGCAACAACTATATTTTCTGGGGTGCCGGCAACTGTGCTAAGCTGAAAGACAATATGATAGAGTTGGCCGAGGACAACCCTACCGACACTATCAAATGGGGTCCGCGCCAGTTTGTGATGCGTGGTGTCAGCTGCCTGAGAGGTCTGCCATCGCGTCAGGCTGAAGGTCCGTTCGCATTCGAATACAACGGAAACTACGATCTTACATATCCTTACGTGGTAGAAAGAACCGAGGCTTTGGGCTATGCGATGAGCAAAAACCCGATGGGACCATACGAATACAAAGGTCTGATTATGGAAGAACGTCCCGAGTGCTGGACAAATCACCATTCGATTGTAAACTATAAGGGACAGTGGTACCTGTTCTACCATCACAACGACTATTCGCCAAACTTTGATAAGAACCGTTCGGTTTTTGCCGACAGCCTCTTCTTCAACGAGGACGGCACCATCCGCCCGGTAAAATCGACACTGCGCGGCATTGGCGTCACAAAAGCTTCCGACAAAATACAGATTGACCGCTACACCAGCATTGGCGGTGACGCAAGCATCAGCTTCCTCTATGAGAACGACCCCGACACCACAAAACGTTTTGAGGGTTGGAAAACCACTTTCAGCAAGCCGGGCAGCTGGGTTAAATACAACACTGTCGATTTTGGCAAAGGCAATGGCAAACAACTCATTTTAGCATTAGCCGAAGGCGGAAACGGCACTATAACCGTCAAAGTTGACGGCGCCAACGGACCGATTTTGGCTGAGGTGAAAGTGGAGGCATCGGCAAAGACGGCGTCAGCAAAAATCGAAAACTGCCCGAAAGGCATACACCATGTTTATGTAGAACTGACCGAAGGCGAGAATGTGAACATTGACTGGATTACGGTCGAAGGCTCTTCGTCAAACTTGGTTTGGATTCTTCTGGCCGCCGCTGCACTGATTGTTATTGTTGTGGTTGCAAAATCGAAATCGTGCAAGTGCAAAAAATAGACGACGGTTTAAAACGTTGTACATCCAAAAAGTGTCGGTCGTAAGCGCGGCCGGCACTTTTTTATGAGGTAGGTACAATTCGAAAAAACTGAAAGAAAAGTGCTTTTCGCTAAAAAACGATGCCGTTGGCGGCTATCAAACATTCATTCATCACTTTGAACTGAAATAAATAGTCGGGCGGACACTTGTTTAATAGCCTATTTTTTATTTTTGCCACTCATTAAAAACGAAACGATGTCGATTTTCAGCAAGAAATATGCGCCGCGGTGGATTGTTCTGGCAATAGATATTTTCATCAGTACAGCGTCAATAATTATCGCATACCTGCTGCGCTTCAATTTTGACATACCTGAAAACGAAAAGGTCGGCGAACTAACACAGATAGTACAACTTGTTGTGGCTGTGCGTATTATCGGCTTTTTGGTATTCAAAACATACGCCGGAATAATACGTTACACCGGCCTTAACGATGCCCGCCGCATTGTGATAACCACCGCATCGGGCAGCATCATTATCTCATTAATAAATGTTGTGTGCTATTATACGGGACTCACACAGGCGTTCATAGTGCCTATGTCAATAGTCATCATCGAGTTTATGACCACATTGTTTTTTATGATAACATTGCGATGGATGGTGAAATCGGTGTTCTTCGAGTTCCGCACAACAATAAAGACAAACAATGTAATTGTCTATGGTACAGACCGAAACGCACAATCGGCAAAGGTTGCTCTTGAGGAAGACCGCGGTTCCAACTATAAGGTTGTCGCTTTTGTTGATGATATTGATAAGAAATCGAAGAAAACCATTGACAATCTGCCAATTCTGCCAATAAACGACATTGCATCGCTTATCGAAGAGCTAGACGCCAAAAACCTTCTATTGGCAAAACCATTCCCGACTATTGAAAAGAAACAGGAAATCATTGAGTTAGGTTTGAACAAGGGACTTGTTATTCTGAATGTCCCAAAGGTTGAAAAATGGATAAACGGCGAGTTGAGTTCCAAACAGATAAAGAACATCAAAATTGAGGATTTGCTTGAGCGCAATCCCATTCAACTCGATTTTGCCCGCATACAGAGCCAGGTTAAAGGCTTGACAATGATGGTTACGGGCGCAGCTGGCTCCATTGGCAGCGAAATTGTGCGCCAGCTTATCCGGTTCGAACCGAAAAACATAGTTCTTTTCGACCAAGCCGAAACGCCGATGTATGACATCGAGATGGAGCTGCGCGACCAGTCGGCAAGCAACATAACCATTGTGATTGGCGACATAACCGACGAACAGCGCGTTGAGGAAGTATTCAAGAAATACAAGCCGAACATTGTATATCACGCCGCCGCCTACAAGCACGTGCCGATGATGGAGAACAACCCGGTTGAGGCTGTCCGCAACAATGTGCTTGGCACCCGTCTGATTGCCGACACCGCCATAAAATATGGTGTTTCTCGATTTGTGATGGTATCGACCGACAAGGCCGTGAACCCTACAAACGTGATGGGTGCGTCGAAGCGAATTGCCGAGATTTACACGCAGTCGCTCAACGGAAAATCGGAAACACTATTCATCACAACACGTTTTGGCAATGTGCTCGGCTCCAACGGTTCTGTTATACCTCGCTTTAAAAAACAGATTGAAAGCGGCGGCCCAGTTACGGTAACGCATCCGCAGATAACCCGCTACTTCATGACTATTCCAGAGGCTTGCCAGTTGGTTTTGGAAGCCGGCGCATCGGGCAAAGGTGGCGAGATTTTCATCTTCGATATGGGCAAGTCGGTCAAGATTGTCGATTTGGCGAAAAAAATGATAAAGTTGTCTGGTTTACAGCTTGGCAAGGATATTCAGATTGCCTTCACAGGTTTGCGTCCAGGCGAAAAACTGTATGAGGAATTGCTTGCAAATAAAGAAAATACAATCCCCACTCCTCACCCACAGATTATGGTTGCCAAAGTGCGCGAATACGACCATGAGGAGGCCAACACCAAAATCAACGGTTTCATTGAGTTGATAAAAAAACAAGACAATACCGCCGTTGTGCGTCTGATGAAGGAGATTGTGCCCGAATTTATCAGCCAAAACTCAATCTACGAGGAACTTGATAAGTAGTTTTGAGTTATAGCTTCCTAAGTTTTAAGTTACACGTAGGGACGCAACATTTGCGTCAGTATTAGTGTTTGGTTTACCTACTCGCTTTTACCTTCAATCCTTACCAATTGCACCACATTCTCAACGTGTTGAGTCTGTGGGAACATATCAACGGGTTGCACTTTGGCAATGCGGTACTGACTGCTCATCAGGGCAAGGTCGCGGGCTTGAGTGGCGGGGTTGCAACTCACATACACAATGCGCTTGGGGTTGGCGTTCAGAATCACCTGCACAACATCGGGGTGCATGCCCGAGCGCGGCGGGTCGGTGATGATGACATCGGGGCGCCCGTGCTCGGCTATGAAACTGTCGGTCAGCACGTTTTTCATATCGCCAGCAAAAAAATCGAGATTGGTCAGACTGTTCATTTGGGCGTTCACCTTGGCATCGGCAATGGCATCCTCAACATACTCAATACCAATTACTTTCTGTGCCTTGTCGGCCACAAAGCAGGCAATGGTGCCAGTGCCAGTGTAAAGGTCGTAAACAACTTCGTTGCCAGTGAGTTCGGCAAAATCTTTGGCCACACCATAAAGCACGGCGGCTTGGTCGGTATTGGTCTGGTAGAACGAGTTTGGGCCGATTTTGAACCGCAGTCCAGCCATCTCGCCAACAATATGGTCGTCGCCAGCGTAAAGTGTTGCGGGCAGGTCGGTGTACGAATCGTTCAACTTACTGTTTATCATATACATCAGTGATGTTATCTGCGGAAATTTCTGATGCAGAAAATCCATCACAAGGCTGATTTTCGGACGGTCGTCGGCCGAGACAATCAGAATGACCATCAGTCCGCCCGTGTTCGAGTTGCGGATGACAATGTTGCGCAGAAGTCCTGTATGCTCGCGTTGGTGGTAAAAACTGATATTATTTTCTATCGCAAACTGTTTCAGCGAGTTGCGAATCTCATTAACAGGCTCAGGCATCAACAGGCACTCTTCAATATCAACCACCTTGTCGAAGAAGCGCGGCAGATGATAGCCAACCGAGCGCTGCTCAATTTTGTCGACATCGGCAATCTGCTCGGGCGACAACCATCGCAGCGGCGAGAAGGCAAACTCAAGTTTGTTACGGTACTCGCGAGTCTTTTTACTGCCCAGAATGGGCGAAACCTCGGGCAACTCAAGATGGCCTATACGTGTCAGATTGTCAACCACTTGCTTTTGTTTCCAAGCAGTCTGCATCTCGTATGGCAGAATCTGCCACTTGCAGCCTCCGCAAACACCAAAATGGCGGCAGAACGGCTCAATGCGCCTGTCGCTCATCTTCACATAGCGGACAACTCGGCCCTCGATATATCGGTTGTGCTTTATTTTTCCCTCAACGTCAACCACATCGCCAGGAATGGCCAGCGGTACAAAGGCAACCATACCCTCGTACTTGCCCATCGCCATACCTTCGGCGGCAATATCGGTAATCTCAATATTCTCAAACAGTTGCTTCTGATTTTTCTTGCGCGACATAATTCTATCGGTTTTTTGCGGCGGCAAAATTAACGGAAAAAGGCGATTGACGCTAATAATGTTATCCGCAAGCGGAAACTATCGCACTGACTACACAGAAAACACTGATTTACACAGATTTTTCTCTAACCAAACTAACCCGAGTATATCCAAACTTTGCGTCTTGGGGCGCTAACCGATTCTTTCCGATTTAAACCGAATTTTATCCGCAGGCGGATAATGGTTAGGGGGTATCGCTGCGCGAGAAATTTTTAGAAAAATACATTTAAAATTTATAAAAAATTGATTTTAATAATTTTATAAAATTTTGTTTCAAATTTTCTTTCAATTTCTGCCCGCAAGGGTATGCAACAAAAATAGGGGCGAATGATTATTCGCCCCTACATATATATATCGCAATCAATTACCTATCAATCGTTTATCACCACCCGCTTCGCCACATTGCCAACCTTCACCACATAAACACCTGCGGTGTTGACGCGGATTTCTGTACGGACGCGATTAATCGCGTCCCTACCAATCAGGCGTCCCATTGCATCATACACAAATGTCTCTGCATCAGCGTTTTCGATAATGATGGCGCGGCCGTTGGCGTAAACGTGCACGGAGGCGGCGGATTCATCGCCGAGGGCGGTGACGGCACCTGCAGCAAAATAGGCCGTGAGCATCTTATCTTCCTCAACCACAAACTCGTAGGGGTTAGCGGTTTCGCCGTTGCCCCACTGCACAAAATGGTAGTTTGGATAGGGCTTGGCAAGGCAACTCACGCGCTCGCCGTAACTGTAAACGCCGCTGCCCGACACCATTCCCATATCGGCATTGTTCTGCGACAGAATAATGTTGTACTGCATCGGCACAAA
>JAEEGL014324734.1_pt1 | contig 24862 bp, 25 predicted proteins | sample 9134231 | NCBI WGS metagenome assembly JAEEGL01 (sample SAMN16246548, study PRJNA631951) | gut metagenome | biome: gut microbiome; feature: rumen; material: fiber-attached | host: Bos | place: Iran: Karaj | collected 2018-10
AATAGCTGGATTCGAACCAGCGCGTGAGGGAGTCAAAGTCCCTTGCCTTACCGCTTGGCTATATTCCTATAATCTATCATCTCGCTTGAGACAATAGATATTTTACTAAATTTAATTACAAAATGCAAGAACTATTTTAAACTTTCTTTATATTCTTTTACTAAAAGGTCAGCTTTTTTAGCAAATTCAGGAAGTTCATCCCATTTTTCTAATCTACCGCCTGCTGCCTTAGGGTGTCCACCACCATTATATTCCTCAGCAAGTGTATTAATTACTGGGCCTCTAGATCTAAGTCTAATTCTAATTTCATTAGGATATTCAATGAACATTGCCCATACTGGATGGCCTTCAATAGTTGAAATTGCTGAAACTTGGGCAGCTGCATCCTCATCAGATACTTTAAATTCATTAATTATTTCTCTTGTCATTCTTAAATATGCAAATCCATTTGGAGTTGTTTCAAAATGAGTTAAGCAATATCCTCTTAATTTTAATGTTTCAACTGTTTCAACAGATAAATTATTATCAACATATCCTAAATCAACATCTGCATCTACTAATACAGCAGCTGCATTAAATGTTCTTGATGTTACAGAATCAAATTTAAATCTTCCTGTATCAGTTGAAATACCAACATATAAAGCAGTAGCTGCTTCTTTTGTTAATTTTAATTCATCTTTAAATTTTAAATAGAATTCAGTAATTATTTGAGCACATGCTGGAGCAGTTGTATCAACATATTTATAATCACCATAATCACAAACAGGTAGGTGATGATCAATTTTAATTGAATAATCTGCTAAATTAAATCTTGTGTCAGATAATCTATCATCAGTTGCACAATCAACACAAATAGATAAAGCACCTTTAAATTTTGATTCATCCTCTAAAATTGTTGGTTTACCAATAAATGATACAAATTCAGATGTTTCACCTGTAACTATTACTTCCTTTTCAGGAAATGATTCTTTAATAATTAAAGCTAAACCATATTGAGAACCAATACAGTCTCCATCTGGTCTATAATGACCATGAATAATAATTCTATTATATTCTTTTATTTTTTGTAAAATATGTTCCATAAATTACCTCCTACCGTACTCCATAAGATGGCCAAGTTCTTCTAGGCCTTGAAATAACACCTTCAGTATCAGCATTATAAAAAATATCTTTATCTATACTTGTTCCGGTTGATGCGGTGTTCATATCTCCTGATGACGTTCTTTTAACATATATTGTTTCATTAAACCATGTAGTATCTTTTAATTTTGTTAAATTATTAGATGCTTTTAAACCAATATCTAAACCATCTGAAGAAACTATTATTGTTCCATTCATAGATTTTAATTTGTAAGCACCATTTACTTTTTCAATCATTGAAGTAATATATACTCTTGATGTATATTTCGCAATTCTATTAATAAATGCTTGTGATGGAAATTGAGTATCAGCATCTTTTGAATACTCAGCTGTTCCTGCGCATGTACATACGCAACAAATATCTGGTGTTATTAAACTTAGTAAGCATTCATTACTTGAAGTATCAGAGCCATGATGTCCACCCTTAAACAAATCACAATGAGGTAAAGTCTTTGCAGGTGTTGATTTATTATAATAAGAAGCTATTTTTTCTTCTCCGGCTTTTTCTAAATCTCCCGTAAATAGATAATGATGTTCTTTATAATTGAATAAAGTACAAACTGAGTAATTATTTTCTGCAGATGATTTATTTGAATAAAAATAATTATAAATAATATCAAAAGAAATATCATCTGTTAATTGATACGTTGATTTAGCTTCTCCAACATTATTAAAACAGTCATATGCGCTATAGTGAACTGTTCCTTTACTTACAGCATATTCTACAGCTTTATAATAGTTTTTAGTTAGATTAGCAGTTGAATTTGTTTGAGTACCAAAATCAATTAAAATATCTATATCATAATATGCTAAAATTCCATTTGCAGAAATAGTATTGCCATCTTTATCCTTAAAAGATGCAGCTTGATTTTTATAATTTTTATATTTTGTTACAGTAGATGATGTTTGTCCAAGCATACCAGCTATATGATCTTCATGAGCATGAGTTGCTATAACATATTCTAGTTTCCCATCAGTACAATACTTATTAATGTATTCTTCTAAAACTGGAGCTGAACCTTGCTTAGAACCTGCATCAATTAAAATATCTTTATCTCCTGCCTTAATATAAACAGAATCACCTGCTGCAGCATTTCCTAATTCTAAAAAATGAATTTGGAAATCATTATATACAACATTTTCTACTATTTTTGATTCATGATCATGATTTTCGCCTTGTTGGTTATTTCCATTTGAACCGGAATTGTTTTCTCCTGATTGTTGATTATTATCAGTTGAACCAGAATTGCTTTCTCCTGATTGTTGATTGTTATCATTAGTTCCAGAATTATTTTCTCCAGACTGCTGATTATTCTCACCTGATTCTGAATTATTGTCATTCTTATTAGAATCACCATTCTTAGAACCAGAATCATCTTTTTGTTCTGTTTTTGCTTTATTTAAATTAATTGGTGAATCGATAACACCTGTTAATAATAATGCTAAAGCAACACCAATAATTATTAAGAATAAAATGATAAGACAAATAACAATGGGTTTTCTTTTTGATGCTTTTCTAATCACATTATCCACTTTAGTTCCTGCTATATCATATTTATAGCCTTTTGCCTCTGCATATGCTACTGCTTGAGCTTTTGAGCTAAAAGTTTTAGTAGCTCTTTTTGAGCCTTTTTTTATTAAAATCCATTTGCCTTTTTTCTCTTTTATAATATACATATTAGCTCTTCACCTTTCTTAATGCCCAAAAGGATATAGCAAAAACCATTATTATAACTAATATAACAACAGTTGTAATAATTATATTGTTTGTTAATTCTTCAACATTAATTTCTTCTGCATCAGTTAAAAACATTATATCACCCATTTCACTATTTAAATTTTAACAAATATTTACAATTATTTAAAGTAATAATTAATTATTACTTTTGTAATAACCATTTTTCTTTTGTTAATTTATTAGAATATCCAGTTCTTGTTTCATCTAACAACTTTAAATATAAATCATTATTTTTATATTGAAATTCAAAACCTAATTTTTCTTGAACTCTTTTTGATTTTAAATTTCCTTCATAATATCCACACCATATCGCATTTAATCCTAAATGAATAAAACCATAATCAATTAAAGCATTAGCAGCTTCAGTCATAAATCCATTATTCCAAAATGGTTTTCCTAACCAATAACCTAATTCATATTCTAGTTCTTTATCTGTCATATCAGTATTAGTCTTTAATTCTATACAACCAATTGGAGTTGCTGAATCCTTTAAGCATATTGCATAACAATATGGATGATGGTCCATAAAATGACTAATTATATTTAAGCTATCATTTATAGATTTATGAGGTGGCCAGCCTGCAATAGGTCCTACATCAGGATCTTTTGCATATAAAAACATATATGGTGCATCCTCATATCTCCATTTTCTTAATTCTAATCTAAGAGTATATATTCTTTTTTTATGGATTAATTCTTGCATATCATCACACCATTTATTCCATTTTAAATCATATTCTTCTTCATCAACAATATAATTTAATAAATCATATGGTGAATTAATATTTCTATTTTTACATTCATTTATGCAATTATAATACATTTCCCAATCCCATTCTTCTTTTTCAATTTCAAATGGAACCTTATCTAAACCATTTTGAATTGCAACAATAGCTCTTGTATGACCATCTACTATGACAAATTCACCATTTAAATACTTTAATGGAATAGGTTCAAAATTAGATAAATCATTTTTATTAAACCATTTATTAATATCATCTATTTTTTTACTAGAAATATATAATTGAGATGGTTTAATATCTTTTAATGTTAATTTATTTAATAAATCTTTTATATAATCTTCCTTTTTTAATAAACATAAATCAATTATTTTCTTTTCTTGATCCCAAGGCCTAATCATTTCTTCTTTTGAATCAAATTTAAAATTAAAATGCTCTGCTAGCTTTTTTGATTTAAAGTTATTAGGATAATAACCATATCTAAAATCATTAGCATTTAATTTATTAAAAGCTAAATCTAATAATAATGATAATATTTCCTTTCCATATCCTTTATGCTGATATTTTGTTCCAATACAAATACCGCATTCTTCCCATCTATTTAACTCATATTCTTTAATACCACATAGACCTATAGCTTCATCTGTATCCTTTAAAGCTACAAAATAAGCATAATGATCTTTTTGAAAGATAATACTTCTATTTAATCTTTCTTTAGCATCTTCAATTGTTTTTGTAGGTGTATAAAGCATCCATTTATATACCTCTTCATCACCCCATACATTATTAAGCATTGAAATATAATCATTTTCCTTTGCTTTACGTAATATTATACTTTTTCCTATCAATAAATCATACATAAGAATCACATCCAAACATTAAATTTATTTTATCATTTTAAAGAAAAAAAGACTATAAGAATTATTCTTATAGTCATAATTTTTAATACTTAAATTATTTAACTTTTATAGGATTGATTGATCCATCTGGATTTGGATGTTCATCCAAATATTTTCTAATTGCTTCAGGCTTACCAGATTTAGCACCTGGTTTACATTGGCTTAAATTTTCTGCCTTTCCTTCAACAATTGCTTCAGCAAAACCAGCACATCCTGGGAATCCACATGCACCACAGTTTGCGTTAGGAAGGATTGCTTGAATATCTTCTATTCTTGTATCTACTTCAACATGGAAAACTTTAGATGCAATGGCAAGTCCAAAGCCAAATACTAATCCTAAAATTGTTAACACTAATACTGCCCATAAAATTTCCATTTTATTTATCCTCCTTTAATTCTTCTTCAATCTTTTTGATATCTAATTTTGTTTTAATAGCACATTCTTCTATTTGACAATTAGCACAACCTTCTTCTGTAATTTTAATATTTTCACAGCCCTCAGGAACTGGTGTTTTTCTATTAATTACAAAAGTAACAATAAAGGTTAATGCTAATAATAAAATGATAACAATAGAAATAATTAAATATCCTGTTTGTCCCATTATTTAATCATTCCACTTAAGCCTAAGAAGGCCATTGCCATTAAAGCAGCTGTTATTAATGCAATCGGAATACCCTTAAAAGCTTTAGGAGTATCAGATGCATCTAAACGATATCTAATTGTTGAGAATATAAAGATTACAACAGCAAAGCCTAAACCAGTACCAATCGCATTTGCCATTGATTCACCAAAGTTTAATGCTTGGTCAGTATTACCTTGTGCTACACCAAGTACAGCACAGTTTGTTGTAATAAGTGGTAAATATACACCTAATGCTTTATATAAAGAAGGTGAATATTTCTTAATAATCATTTCGATTAATTGAACTAAAGATGCGATTACTAAAATATAAGTAATTGTATCCATAAATGTAATATTAGCTAATTCTAATAATCTATAAATTGGCCAACATATTGCAGCAGCAAGAATAATAACAAGTGTTACAGCAACACCCATACCTAAGGCACTTGATGATTTTTTAGAAACACCTAAGAATGGACAAATACCATAGAATCTAGATAATGTAACATTGTTAATTAGCATTGCATTAACAATAGCAAGTAAAAAAGTAATAATATATTGCATACTATGCAGCCTCCTTTACTTGTGGATTTGAAACTACTTCTTTATCTGTAGTTTTTAAAGCTTCTTCAGCCTTTTGAGCTTCTAATTGAGCTTTCTTTTGGGCTTTTAAGGCCTCTAAGCGTTCTTTTTCTTGTTTTGCTTTAACTTCATCGCGTTTATTCTTTCTCCAAGCTAAAAAGGCTAAAACTAAACCTAATGTTAAGAAACCACCTGCAGATTGAACAAATAATGATATAGCAAATTGACTAGGGAATAAATGTAAGTAATATGCTTTACCAATTGGGAAATATACACCAATAGATAATGCACCTGTACCTAATACTTCTCTTATAATAGCAATAACTGATATTGCCATTGTAAATCCTAAGCCAGAACCTAATGCATCCATAAATGAAGCTAAAGGACCGTTTTTAGATGCGAATGCTTCAGCACGACCTAAAATGATACAGTTAACAACAATTAATGAAATGAATACACCTAAGCTTGAATATAAATCTGGCAAGAATGCTTCTGTTGCCATTTTTATAATTGTAACGAATGTTGCAATAATAATGATATAGCATGGGATTTTAACTTCACCAGGGATTACTTTTCTTAATAATGATATTAATACATTTGAACCCATTAAAGTTAGAATAACAAGTAAACCCATACCAATTGCTGATTCAAGTGATTTTGTTGTAGCAAGAGTAGGACACATACCTAATAATGATACAAATACTGGGTTTTCAGCAATTAATCCACCTAAGAAGGTCTTCTTTAATGAAACTTTATTCTTTTCCATTATTAAGCCTCCCTTCCATCATTTAATGCAGCTAAAACTAAATTCTTAATTAAAGTTGCACCATAAGTTGCACCACAAGATACATCTACATTTGTAACAGCATTCTTTGATAAAGAATTAATCTTTACATCTGTTGAGCTATAAGCACCAACATGAACTGCTGTATCAGCACTTGATGGATATGTTGTTTTTAAATAATCATAAACTGTTGAAGCAAATGATTGATTGTTTTCTAAGAATTCAACCTGATAAACATTGTTATCTACAATTGCTACCATTAAACTTATTGAACCATAAGCATTTTTACCAGATACAGTATATAAATATCCTAAAACTGTACCATCAGATTTACATGCTTTAATTTTCTTTTCAATATAAGAATCTTCTGATTTTAATTCTTCTGATTTAGAAGAATCATAATCAGTAAATATAGTTTGAATAGTTTCTAATTCTTTTTTAGAATTATTATTTTCAATTGTTTTAGATGTTAGCATATTAACTAAAGCAATTAATAATGCACATACTAAAGCAATTGAGCCTAAGATTGAGGCGATTTTAAAATTTTTAGCCATTAAAATACACCTCCTGCATAACATACATTAATTACAATAATAAATCCAATAACTACTACTATTGAACCTAAAACTAATGCTTGCTTCCAAGTAATCTTATTAGGTTTTCCTCTATTTAAATAATCGAAGCATGGAGCTAGCATATTAGCAATTAAAATTGAGAATGCAACACCTTCAGGATATGCACCTATTACTCTAATTAATGCAGTAATTAAACCTGCAGTTATACCAAAAGCAATTCTTGAAAATTTAGTAGTACCACTTGTTACAGGATCTGTAACCATGAATACAGCACCAAATAATAATCCACCAGAAAGCATTTGATACATCCACATTTCCATAATATTTCCAGATTTTACAACTGATTCAGTTATAACAGCTGCAAACATTACAACACCAAAACTTAATAAATAGCTTAAGGCTGCTCTAATGTCAGCTGATTTTCTATAGAATAAATAGCAAGCACCAATTAATATACATAAAGCTGATACTTCACCCATACAACCAGGAACATTACCTAAGAATAAATCTAAAAGTGAATAATTACCAATTGCATTTAAAGCTAAGCCACTAGATGTTTTTGTAAATCCAAGTGGAGTTGCACCTGCATAAACATCTGCAATTGCATATGCTTCATTTAATTTTGAACCAAAGCAAATACTTGCAAATATTCTACCTACAGCAGCTGGGTTAAATATATTTTTACCTAAGCCACCAAATACCATCTTACCAATTAGCATTCCAAATAATGCACCTAAGAATACTACATATCCACTACATCCAGCTGGCATAATTAATGCATAAATTAAAGCTGAAATTAAAGGAGCTGTAATATTATTAATTGTGTAAGTGTCTTTTACCTTTTTAAAGCCTTCTTTAGAAAATAATTCTTTTATTTTCATATCCTTTGGCCATTTAATAATACCATGGGCAATAATTTCTACTGAAAGCATAGTAAGAATAGAAATTAAAAATACATAGATTCCATTCCATCCATTAACTATCATTGCGAATAAAGTTACAGGAACTAAAGCAATGATAACATCAAGCATCATTCTTTTAACTGATACATTCTTACGGATGTATGGAGCACTTTGTGGAACTAGTCTCATAATAATACCTCCTACATCGCCATTTTCTTTGCCTTACGGCAATAATCAGTTAAATGAATTTTTGATGTACATGTGTATGAACACATACCGCATAGAATACAAGCTTTAATATTTAATTCATTCTTTAAAGCTTCTTTATCATTATTCTTTACAGCCTGCATAATTTGAATTGGTTGTAAACCAGCAGGACAAGAATATACACATGATGCACAATGTACACATGGTTCTTCTTGATATTTCTTTTCATTAAGAATAATACAAGATGTACATGTTTTTGTTATAACAGCATCATCTCTTACTAAGTTAGCACCCATCATAGGTCCCCCAAGAATTAAAACCTTATTTTGATCTTCATCCTTATATCCACCTGATTGAGCGATAATTTCTTGTAAAGATGTACCTACTCTTAAACGATAATTTTGAGGATATTTAATACCATCACCAGTTAAAGTGAAATTTCTTTTTACAACTGGCATATTATATCTAATAGCTTTATATAGACCAACACAAGTTGATACATTTAAAACCATTACGCCAAGCTTTGCAGGCAAAACACCAGCAGGTACTTGAATACCTAATGCTGATTTAATAACTTCAATTTCCCATCCTTGTGGATAGTAATTACCTACACGTTTAACTTCAACATTCAATTCTGGGAATCTTGTTTTAGCAACTGTTAAGCAATCATATAAATCCTGATATTTTTTCTTTATACAAATATAAGTTTTTTTAGCACCTGTTGCTTGCATTAAATATTTAATACCTCTATAGATTCTATATGGGAATTCCATAATTAATCTATGGTCTGCAGATAGATATGGTTCACATTCTACCGCATTGATACAAATAGTTTCAATTGGATCTTTACCAGCAAGCTTAATATAAGTTGGGAATGAGCTTCCACCTAAACCTACTAAGCTACAATCCTTTGTAATATTAACAAAGTCTTCTTTTGTTAATTTTGCAATTTCTTCTTCTGTTCTTTCTACACATTTTTCATCTAAAGTATCAAGCTTATCATTTTTGATTTGTAAGAATTCAGTTAATTTTCCACTTCTATGGAATTTTTTTACTATTCCTACAACCTCACCAGATACAGTAGAATGAATTGGCTGTTCAAAGAATGGACCTTTTCTTAATCCGATTGTTTGACCAACCTTAACATGATCTCCTTCTTTTACATAGACCTCGCCTGATGCACAACGAGCATTGGTTACAGCAATGTAAACATAATCAGGATCAACATACCTAACAGTAGGAAGACTTACTGTTAATTTAAGTATGTTTGCTATTTCTCTCGTTTTAGCAATCATTTTTTTAAATTTCTCCTCTTAATAATTTTTTAGCTGCTTCTAATTTAGAAATTCTAAAATCCATTGCACATTTCAATATTGCTTTATAAGCTTCATCTTCTGAGCATTTATTTTGTTTCATAATTAAAAGCTTAGCCTTTCTTACAAATCTTTCTTCCTCAGCCTTGAATTTCATTTTTTCAAGATCAGTTGAAAGATTGTAAATAATAGCCTTATCCCTAGCCATTATATCAACTACCTCATTGATTCCATAATAACTGCTATCCTTCATCATAAAGAATAAAGGATTATTAGCAACATTATAAAATGGACCACTTTCCATAGTTGGAGTAAAATAGATAACTAAGCATCTATTTGAAGAAACAATTTGTTCAAATAAATTATAGCTTCCATTTAAATAAGACTTATGGATAATGCAAGCATCAGGTTTAAAACTTGATATATAAGAATATAAGCTATTAGCCTCTACAGTAGGCTTAGAAATCTGATGCCTTGTTTTATCTAATATAGATTCAACATTTCTTGCAAATGTTAAGTCCTTAGATAAAATAAATATTTTCATAATAACACCCCTTTGTGTAATTAGAAATTATTAAATTAATCTAAATAATCAAGATATGGATGCTTCTCCATTAAAGCAATTACTTCCTTTTTAATAGAAGCAAGCTTTTCTTCATCATCTTTATTTCTTAATGCTTCATCTATAAATCTAGCAACAAGCTTCATTTCTTCTTCTTTAAAGCCTCTAGAAGTGATTGCTGCAGTACCTAATCTTACACCAGATGTAACAGTAGGCTTTTGAGTATCACCAGGAATAGCATTTTTATTACATGTAATATTTACCTCATGTAAAATATTTTCTGCTTTTTTACCAGTTACACCAACAGAACCATAAATATCAACTAAGATTAAATGATTATCTGTTCCATTAGAAACTAGCTTATAACCTCTTTTAATTAATTCATCAGCTAATGTAGCACAGTTTTTAACAATTTGCTTTGCATAAGTTTTGAATTCAGGTTGTAATGCTTCTTTAAATGCAACAGCCTTAGCAGCAATAACATGCATTAAAGGACCACCCTGACAACCTGGAAATACACTTGAATTAATCTTTTTAGCTAATGCTTCATCATTAGTTAAAATCATACCACCTCTTGGACCTCTTAAAGTCTTATGAGTTGTAGTAGTTACAATATCAGCATATTCAATTGGATTTGGATGACATCCAGCAGCAACAAGTCCTGCAATATGAGCCATATCAACCATTAAATAACAAATTCTTCCTGCCTTTTCAGTAACCTTATCAGCAATCTTTCTAAATTTTTTAAAATCAATGATTCTTGGATATGCAGATGCACCAGCAACAATAACATTTGGTAATTCAGCTAATGCAATTTCTTCTAATTTATCATAATCAATATAACCATTTTCTTTTAAGCCATAATTAACTGCTTTATAAATCTTTCCAGAAAAATTAACAGAATAACCATGAGTTAAATGTCCACCAGCATCAAGTGACATACCTAAAATTTTATCACCAGGCATTAAAATAGCATTATATGCAGCTAGGTTAGCAGATGCACCAGAGTGAGGTTGAACGTTAGCAAATTTAGCACCAAATAATTCTTTAGCTCTTTCAATAGCTAATGTTTCAACAACATCAACATTTTCACATCCACCATAATATCTTTTACCACTATAGCCTTCAGCATACTTGTTAGTTAAACAAGAACCTTGTGCTTCTAAAACAGCTCTAGATACAAAGTTTTCAGATGCTATAAGCTCAATGTGTTCTCTTTGACGCTTAAGCTCGCTTTGAATGGCTTCATAAATCTCTAAATCTTCGTTTTTTAATATCATTTCAAATTCCTCTCTTATTAAATGAATACGTTTACAATTATAACATGAATTAGGAAATAACGAAAGAGAATATATTAAAAAGGATATGCAAATTAGCATATCCTAATTCATTATATGGAATTTTTATTGCATTACATTAAAGACATAATATACTTCATGATAATTTGCTTTACCAGTTTTCTTATTAGCATTTTTAAATATTAAAGGACGATCGTTTTCAGCAGCTATAACTGTTGCTGTAAAATATGTTGTTTCTTCATCAAATTCTTCTAATGAACTATCAGAACATAATTCCCGTTCTTCATCAAAATAGAAATATCTAGTTCCAGCAACAGGAGTAGTCACTTCTTCAGTATCAACTATTTCAATATCTAATAATAATAAACCATCTTCTATAATATAGTCACTATGACTATGTCCTTCAAGTAAAACATATTCTTCTGTTTCATAATCATAATAATAATTTAAATCATAGTTATAGTCTTCATCATCTAAGAATTTTTTTGAAGTTAAATCATAATAGAAATGCATCCATTCAAAATCACCATCTTCATCTTTTAAACAAACATCATATACTAAGATATTTTCATCAAAATATTCCTTTTCAGATGCAAATTCATCATCTTCAGACTTATTTTCTCCGAAGTAATATAATTCATATTCATCGTCATCATCCCATCTAATTCCGATAACTTTGCCAGTTTCTTCATCTTTAATTACTGAATAAACCATTGTACCTTCTTTATATCCTTCGAATGCAGCTTCAGTTGCAACTTCTTCAAAAATTCTAGTTGATTCGTTATCTTCCTCTTCAGCATATACTTTATAATTTTGTAAATCAGCATTAACTTCATCAGAATATGCTGTAACAAAATCTAATGTAATAGTTCCTGAAACAACTTCAAAATCAAGATCTAATTCAACTTTTTGTAATTTAGATTGATTATCTGAAACGATATCTAGTGAAATACCATCTGCTAGGAATTCAATACGTTCATCAATTAATGCAACAACATCAGCAGCTGTTCTTTCCTCAAGTACATAATATGTTGTACCTGCAACTGGAGCTGTTATTTCTTCAGTATCAACTTTGAAATAAGATTTTAATTCTTCACTATAAATATAATATTCAGTATCTTCAGCCCATGCTGTAACTTCTGCTACTTCATATATAGGCATATATTGATCTAATGCTTCAGCAATTAAATCATAAACATTTTGTTCACCAATTTTTACAAGAATTGGATTAATGATTGCATCAACATCAATTTCAGTATTATTGATTCTTTCCATTGCGTTCTTGTATTCTTCTGATGATGAATTTTCATTACGCATTTGATACTTAGAAACTATTCTATAAATTTGAGTTGCTAAATAATTAACATCAATAGTCTTAATTGCATCAAGTGATAATACTTCAGAAATCTTATCAATCATTGTATAGTATGTTGCTTCTGAATCTGGTTCATTTGGTTCGTAAATATCCACTGGACTATATTTTGTCATTTCATCTCTTACATAATATGTTTCATTAGGATTGAAGTCAGCTTCTTCTTCAACTAATACAAATTGATCAGATTCGTTCTTAACATAATATACTTGTTCAGCTTCAAATTCTTCTAAATCTTCACAAGGAACATATTCATATTCTACTGATGCAACTACACAATAATCTTTTGTTTCATCAAATTCTTCTAAATTATCATAAGCAACTAGTTCAGGATATTCATATCCAACATAATATGCTACACCATTTTCAGGAGATTTAACTTCAGTATATTCTTCAGTATCTTGATTATATGTGAAATAACGAGTATTAGAATCAAATTCTGTATTTAATTCTTCATAATATTCTACAGTTTCTTTAACATAATATGTTTCATATGGATCAAATTCTTCTAAATCATCTTCAACATAGTCTTCTTCAACTAGATCATAAATGTAATATGTTACACCTTCTTTAAAATCTTCTTGATCATTTATAATTTGTTCAACATAACTATCGCTTGTTGCTTTTACATAATATTTTGTACCAGATTCTGGTCTTGGTGTTTTTTCTTGATCAACTTCAACATATAATTTAGTAAAATATATTATACCTTCAATTGAAGCAGGTGTTTCTTCAGTATCAACAGGTTCATAATCAAAAGATTCTGTATTGATGAAATAATAGTCTACGCCTTCTTCAAATGCTTGGATATCAACATATTCATAATCTGCTGTATAATATGTTGTATCCTTATCAAATTCAGTTGTGAATTCAATTGCATCTTCACTATATCTCAAAAGAGATTCTTCTACATAATATGTTACATTTGGATCAGGTCTTCTAACTCTAGTTGTTGCAACTTTATCACCTGGATAGAATACATAATATGTATTTGTAGAATCAAATGCTTCAGTATCAGTATTAACTAAAACAAATTCATCATTTTCATTCTTGATGAAATATCTTGTACCTTCTTCAAATGCGTCAATACCTTCTGCTTCATGGAATACATCTTCAACTAGATAATATTCAGTATTTTTTCTCCATTCAGTCAAACCAGTAACTGGTTTTAACATTAAATATGGATCAGCCATTACAGGACTAAATCTATCAGAATCTACCATAAGTGCTAAAAGCATCATAATAGGTTGAACAAGTGTAGCTTGATCAAAATTAAATTCTTCATCTTCAGTCTTAAATAAATTTAATATTGAAGGTGTTTCTTCAGTATATTTTTCTGGAAGCATTCCAAAAATTTTATTAACTAATGAGAATAAAATAGTAATAGCTTCATCAATTTGTTCAATTGTAACTAAGCCATCATCTTCAGCATTATATTTAATTAAATCATCAACTGAATATTCACCAAGTTGCTTATTATCAACATAATATTTAGTACCTTCAGCAAATTCAGTTATTTCAACTGCTGTATATGCTTTAGTTTCATCATTATATGTATAATATGTAATTCCTTCTACAGGAGCTTCTTTTGTATCAGCTTCTATATATTCAGAAGTGATAGAAACAAACTTTTCATATGTACCAGCACCTAATAACATATCTACAACATTTTCAACTGTAATATATGAAGCAGCTAAATTTGCAATTTTTAATTTACTTAAGTCTAAAGATACTGTAATTTGATTATCAGCAAATTCTGGATTAAAGAATAGTTTTAATATAGCTTCAACCTTTTCATTTATTAAAGTACTTACTGTTGGAACATTTTCTTCTTCAATACCAATTAAAGCTTTTACATCATCAATACTATCGATTTCATTAATATCAAATTCTGGATTAATTTCTTGCATTGCTTCATTAATCATTTCAAAAATTTGATCTTTACACGCTATAATATCATAATAATAAACTTCTTGCATACCATCTAATTTTCTATATCTAACCTCTTGAATAGCTTCACCTTCATATTCTGGATTAGCAAAAGTAAGTTCACCTGTGCTTACTAATCTTGCAATGAATTCATCACCATCAAATGAAAAATAGATAGCACCATCAGCAACTAAAGCTTTATGAGTTGTAGTTAATTTTAATATGCCATTTGCCTTTAAAGTATTCTCTTCATATGCAACTTTAATATAAGAATCATTATCAACTGCATATTCGCTACCACGAACATTAACTTTAAAGTCTTTAAAATTAACAGTAACATAATTATTGTTTGCTAATAATTTTGCATAATGACCTTGTGGTAAATCATCTAAAATATTAGGATTAATTGGATCAGGAGTTACTGGAGTCACTGGGTCTGGTGTGACAGGAGTAACAGGATCAGGAGTTACCGGAGTCACTGGGTCTACTGGAGTAGGTGTTGGATCTACTGGAGTAGGTGTTGGATCCGCTGGTTTATCATTGTTATTACATGAGGCTAATACTGTTGTAAAGCCAAACAATAATGTAAATATAAACATTAATTTAATAAATCTTTTTTTCATAATATACACCCTCTCAATTGTATTTTGTAATTATATTATAACTTCAAAAAATATACTAAAAAACAACACTTTTTCTACTTTATAGGAATTAAAAAGGGCTTAAACGTTATCGTAAAAAGAAAAAGGATATGCGAATATCGCATATCCTAAATAAATTTAATTATGCTGGATTACCAGTTGTTGCTTCAACTTTTTTTGGATAGAAAGTATATGAATATTGAGCAATACCTGTCAATTTACTAACTTTCTTTTTAATGAAAGGCTTTAAAGCTTCACCTGTTGCTGAGGCTTTTGCATTATCATATTCTTGTTTAGTAACTTGATTATATTCTTTAGTTTCATTATTGTAAATATAATAATCAAATTCATTGTCTGCAACAATTTTTTTAGTTGTTAAATCATAAAGGAAATTAAATCCTGTAAAATCTGGTTCTCCATCGCCATTATAATCCATAGTTGAACGTACTCTTACATGATATCTAACAATATTATCAGCATAATAATCTTTTTCAGAGCTATAGAATTTAGTTGATACTTCAGTTTTGCCAAAATAGTATTCATAAACATTTTCTGATAGTAAATTCTTTTCTTTGATTCCAATTATTTTACCAGCATCATCTTTAATAACTTTAAAATCAGAATTTCCACTAGCATTTTTAAAAATATCATCAGTTAAAATTGCTTCAAATAACTCAGTTGAATATTCATCATTTTCATTAGCATAAGGAATATATTTAACTAATTCATCCTTTAATGTGTCAGTATATTCTCCATTAAATTCAACTGTTAATCCACCTTTTACAACATCAAAATTAAGTTCTAATTCAATCTTCTTTAAATTTGCTTTATTATCAGTAACTATTTCTAATGATAAAGAATCAGTTAACATATCAGCAAAATCATCAATCATAGTTTCTACATCTTTTGCTGTTCTTGCTTTAATAACATAATACTCAGTTTTTTCTACAGGTGTTGTATCAGCAGTTGGTTCATATTCTTTTTCAGTTTCATTATAAACATAATACTCAACGCCATTTGCAAATGATTCGCCAACTTCTGCCTTTACAAATACTGGATTCTTTAAATCTAAAAGCATTGCTACAACATCATAAAGCTTCATTTCTTTAATCATGTTAACGTAAGGATCAGTCATTTCCACAAGGTCAATTTTTGTAGTCATGATTTCATTAAAAGCTTCTTCTGCTTCTTCTTCAGTATCAAATTTTTTATTTTGTAAACTACTCATTTCCTTCATTTGATATACAAGTGTTAGAATTTGATTAACTGTAAGTTTTTGAATAGCTTCTGAAGCTAAGATATTTGCAAATGAGCTTGTAATAGTATAATATGTCTTAGTACTATCTGGTTTAACCATTTCTGTTGTTTCAACTTCAGTATAAGTAACAAGACCATCTTCTTCTTGGCTTGCAATATAATATGTTTTATGTGAATCAAATTTAACTAAATCAGTATATGGAACATAATCCATCATTTCATAACCAACAACATATTTAGCATCTTTTTCAGGTCTTGCTGAATTATCAGTTACTTTTTCAAATTTATCTCCAACCTTTTTGTAATATGTTGTATTAGAATCGAAACTAGTATCAATTGCGAAATAATTACCTTCATCTAAAACAAAATATGTTTCTGATAGAGCTGGTGCAGTAACTACTTCTTTATTAACTTGTTCATATGATTCAACATAATATGTTACTTTTGAATCAAATTCACCTTCAACAGGAATATAATCATCAAATTCATCTTTTACATAATATGTTGTATCTTGAGCAAATTCAGTAATATTAGCTGCATCATAGCCAGCAAATGTATAATATGTTGTATTTTCATCCCATTCTGTTATGAATGTAATTTCATTTTCATCATATACAGTTGTATTTTCATATAAATAATAAGTTGTACCTACTACTGGTGTTAGAGCTTTTTTTGTATTAACCATCTTTTCATATGGGTCAAATTCATAATATGTAACGCCAGCTTGAGGTTTAGTTACTTTAGTAGTATCTACTAATACATATTTATCATTTTCTTTAACAAAATAATTTTCATCTGAATCAAACTCTGTTAAGTCTTTAACTTCAAAATAAATTTGTTCTGAATATGGTAATTCAGGAACAAATTCAGTTAAACCAGTAACAGATTCATACATTTCATATTCTTTAACACCAAATTTACTTCCAATCATATTACCAAAAAGCATAACGACCATTTGTTTAGAAAAACTTTGTGGTAATTTCATATCAGGATTAATAGAAGTAGCTACTTGGCTTGCTACAGGTAAAATTTCATTAATTAACTCAAAAACCTTATCTAATGCTGCATCAATATCGGCAGTTGAAACAAAACCAGTTTCATCTTCTTCTGATGTAATTAATAAATCAGCAATTGTATATTGTCCTAAATCTTTATTTAAAACATAATAAACAGTATCAGGAGCCCATTCAGTTAAGCTTCCACATAAATCATATTCTTTAGATTCTTCATCATATACGAAATATTGCTTATCATCAAGTGGTTCTTTAACTACTGTTTGATCAACTACTGAATATGTCTTTGTTAATAAAGAAACTAGCTTATCAAAAGTTCCTTCTTTTGTGAATTTATCAACAATATTTTCAATAGTTAATTCTTTAAGCATAAAATTAATCATCTTAATGCTATCAAATTTTAATGATAATGTAATTTCATCTTCAGCAAAGCTATTATCAAATAACATTGGCATAACAATATTTAATAAACTATTTACTGCGACTTTAGCACCTAAAACAGCAGTATCAGGAATACCAACTAATGAAGTGATATCATCAATACTATCAATTTCATTAATATCAAAATCAAGTTCTGCTTTTTCTGCATATGCATTTATTTTATTAAATAATTCTGCTTTTGATAATTTGATTTGCTTATAAATAACACTACCATCTTTTACATCGTCTTCATCTAATGTACCAGATCTTTGATCTTTTTCAGGAACAAAAGAATAATCTAAATCTGTTGAAGTAAATTGTGCTCCAATGAACTCATCATCTAAAGAAAAATATAACTTGTAATCTTCAGTATAAGGTCTCAATTTATAATCACATGTTCCATGTAAATAACCATTTGCTTTTAAAGTATCATCTACATATCCAATATTTAGATATGAGTCTTCAAAAATAGTAATAATTTCATAATCTAAATCAACTTGGAACTCATCAAAAGATAATTTAACTGAATTTGGTAATTGAATTAAATCTGCATAATAACCATCAGGTAATTTATCTAAAATCTTTGATTCAGGTTCTACAGGTGTAACTGGAGTCACTGGATCTGGTGTAACCGGAGTTACTGGGTCTGGTGTAACTGGAGTCACTGGATCTGGTGTAACTGGAGTTACTGGGTCTGGTTCAACTGGATTATCCTTCTTACAAGAAGCTAAACCAAAAGAAAAACCAAACATCAATGCTACTAAAAACATTGCCTTAATAAATCTTTTTTTCATTTTTTAACATCTCCTTATATTATATGGTTTTTAAACCACCGATATATTGTACTACATTTTTGATAGAAAAACAAATTTTATGCAATTTATTATAATAAATAAAACAAAAAAAGGCCAATTTTGGCCTTTTATGCATTATTATTCAACCCAAGAAATAATAGCCATAGGAGCTGCGTCTCCTCTACGGAAACCAGTTTTTATAACTCTTGTGTAACCACCATTTCTATTTGCAAACTTTGGTGCAATTTCAGAAAATAACTTTTGTACAGCAAATTTGCCTTCATCATCCTTTTCAAAACGAATGAATGCAGCAGCTTGACGGCGAGAATGTAAAGTATCATTCTTACCTAATGTTACCATTTTATCAGCTAATTTCTTTAATTCCTTAGCTTTTGCTAAAGTAGTTTCGATTTGACCATTTAAGATTAAATCAGTAACTAAGTCACGAAGTAATGCTTTTCTTTGGTCAGAACTACGGCGTAATCTACTATATGCCATGATAATATCTCCTTATCGATTAGTTTTTCTTGAAGCCAAGACCTAAAGCCTCTAGCTTTTCTTTAATTTCTTTTAGAGACTTTCTACCAAGATTCTTTACCTTGATTAAATCCTCTTCTGTTCTATTTGCTAATTCAGCAACTGTTTGAATACCAGCTCTTCTTAAGCAGTTAGAAGATCTTTGACTTAAGTCTAATTCTTCAACCTTCATTTCAAGCTTAGTATTTTCGTTGTCAACCTTAGCTTCAATCATATATTCAGCATTAGATGCTTTTTCACTAAGTTCAACGATAACTTGTAAATGTTCCATCATAATCTTTGATGCTACAGCTAAAGCCTCATCTGGTTTAACTGAACCATTTGTAGTAACTTCAATAGTTAATTTATCAAATGAAGCAACGTTAACATTTTCAACACGTGTTTTTTCAACGTTGAATGTAACATTTACAACTGGAGTATAAATAGAATCAATAGCAATAGTACCAATATTCTTTACATACTCCTTATTAGCGCTAGAGCTTACATAACCAACACCACGTCTTACAGTTAAGATCATGTGTAGTCTTCCTCCAGCTGCTACTGTAGCGATGTGTTGTTCAGGGTTAATAACCTTAATATCACTATTTAAAATGATATCACCAGCTGTAACTTCACCTTCACCCTTATCGATTTCAACAGTAGCTTCATAATTTGGATCTTCTGAATCTACAGCTAAAACCACACGCTTTAAATTCAAAATCATAGTGATTGTATCTTCAACGATACCATCAACATTTTGGAATTCATGTTCAGCCCCGTCAATTTTAACATTAACGAATGCAGCACCAGGTAGAGATGATAATAAAATTCTACGAAGTGCATTTCCTAGTGTAATTCCGAATCCTCTCTCTAAAGGTGTAACTACGAATTTACCATAATTACCCTTAAATTCTTCAATACTAGTTTTTGGTTTTTCAAATTTTAATTCCTTCATTAATAATGGGCCTCCTGTATGTTTCTCTCTATTAATTAATTATAAATTAAATTTAACAAAATTTAAACTACAAAATTATCCACGAGGGCGCTTTGGTGGGCGGCAACCATTGTGTGGGATAGGTGTTACATCAGTAATAGCTGTGATTTCTAGACCAGCAACGTTTAAAGAACGGATTGCTGCTTCACGACCTTGACCAGGTCCTTTTACACAAACTTCTACCTTAGCTACTCCTTGGTCCATAGCAGCCTTTGCAGCGGCTTCAGCAACAATTTGTGCTGCATAAGGAGTTGACTTACGACTACCCTTAAAGCCTTGTGCACCTGCACTGCTCCAAGAAATAACATTTCCTTCTGGATCAGTGATTGTAACGATTGTATTATTGTATGTAGAGTGAATATGTGCTACACCAGTAGGACTATTTCTCTTTACACGACGCTTTGTAACTTTACGTGCCATATGTTTTTCCTCCTAATATTACTTCTTCTTATTTGCAATTGTATGTCTTGGACCCTTACGAGTACGAGAATTTGTTCTAGTATTTTGACCTCTTACAGGTAATCCTTTTCTATGACGGATACCTCTGTAGCAGCCGATTTCCATTAATCTCTTAATGTTTAAAGCTGTTTCTCTTCTAAGGTCACCTTCTACCTTATATTTAGTAACTTCAGAACGAATCTTTGATAATTGTTCTTCAGTTAAATCCTTAGTGCGGATGTCTTCAGAAACACCTGCAGCTTTTAAAATTTCTTTTGAAGTTGTTTCACCAATACCATAGATATATTGTAATGAAATAACTATTCTTTTTTCATTTGGAATATCTACACCTGAAATACGTGCCATAATATTCTTCCTCCTATATTATCCTTGTCTTTGTTTATGTTTTGGGTTTTCACAAATAACCATTACACGGCCTTTGCGCTTAATAACTTTGCATTTATCGCATATTGGTTTTACTGATGGTCTTACTTTCATTTAAAAATACCTCCAATATTATTTATGTCTGTAAGTAATTCTTCCACGTGTTAAATCATATGTTGATAACTCTACGGTTACCTTATCACCTGGTAAAATGCGTATATTGTTTAGGCGGATTTTACCAGAAACGTGGGCTAAAATTTGATGATCATTTTGTAATTTAACAATAAATTGTGTGTTAGGTAGTAGTTCTTCAACTACGCCTTCCATCTCAATTACTCCGTCTTTTTTTGCCACTTATATAAGCCTCCTAACGAAATTAAAGTGTTGTTAATATTTGATATCCGTCCTTAAGGACTACAACAGTATGCTCAAAGTGAGCACTTTTCTTTTTATCCTTTGTGATGGTTGTCCATCCATCAGATAATGTTTTAACATCCTTTGTTCCTAAATTGACCATAGGCTCAATTGCTAAAACCATACCTTCTTTTAATATTGGACCTGTACCTTTAGTTCCAAAATTAAAGATTGCTGGGTCTTCATGAACATCACGACCAACACCATGTCCAGTAAATCTATCAACTATACCATAACCAAAAGGTTTAATATAATCTCCGATAGCGGCCTCTACATCACCAAGATGTACGCCTTCTTTAATAGTGTTTAATCCTTGAAACAAAGAATCCTTTGTAACCTGCATTAGCTTTTCTGTTTCTTTATCAATCTCTCCTACCGCGTAGGTCCAAGCTGAATCTCCATGATATCCTTTATAGCAAGCTCCAATATCAAGTGTAACAATATCACCAGATTTTAAAATTTGCTTTTTAGATGGAATACCATGAACTACAACCTCATTAACAGAAGCACAAACAGCAGCTGGGAATCCTCCGTAGCCCTTGAATGAAGGTGTAGCACCAGAAGCTCTTATTATATCTTCGCAGATATTGTTTAATTCTTCTGTTGATACACCTGGCCTTACTCGCTTCTGCATTTCTGCATGGCATAAGGCTACGATTCTTCCGGCTTCCTTAAGCAACGCTATCTCACGTTTACTTTTAATTGTAATCATTAACTATTTACCTAAAACGGCTTTAATATCGTCAAAAACCTTGTCTAGTGGTTGATCACCATTAACAGTTTTTAACAAATTCTTCTTAGCATAAAAATCTAATAATGGGGCTGTTTGCGCATCATAAGTCTCTAAACGATTTACTGCTGTTTCCTCAGTATCGTCAGGTCTTTGAATAAGTGGTGATCCACAGTTATCACAAACACCTTCTTTTTTAGATGGGTTGAATTCTACATGATATGTAGCACCACATGTCTTACATACACGTCTTCCAACCATACGTCTTATAAGAATAGAAGCATCAACGTCTACATTTAACGCAGCGTCTAGCTTAATATTATTAGAATTTAAGAATGCATCGAAGGCTTCAGCTTGAGCGATTGTTCTTGGGAATCCATCTAATAAGAATCCATTTTTGCAATCGTCTTCTTGAAGTCTTTCTTCAACGATGCCAATAGTTACCTCATCAGGAACTAAAGCACCTTTTTCCATATAGCTCTTAGCTAGTAAACCTAGCTTTGTACCATTTTTCATTGCGGCACGGAACATATCACCAGTAGAAATATGTGGAATATTATAATATTCTTTAATATTTGCTGCTTGAGTTCCTTTGCCAGCACCGGGTCTACCCATAATTAACAACTTCATTAATTATTTTCCTCCTAGTTTAAGAAACCCTTATAATCCTTAGTCTCAGATTGTGTTTCAATTTGTCTAAATGTTTCAACTGCAACACCAACTATGATGATTAAAGATGTTCCTCCAATAACGATTGCTGATGCTTCTGCAGATGAGAATCCGAAGATCTTAGCAACGATGATTGGAATTAATGCTAGAATACATAAGTATGTAGCACCGATTAATGTAATTCTGAATAACATTTTTGATAATTGAACCTTTGTTTCTTCACCTGGTCTATATCCTGGGATAAATGCACCAGATTTTTCAAGGTTTTCACTGATTTTATCAGGATCAACTTGCATGAATGAATAAAAGAAACTAAAGAATACAATTAATAAAATGTACATTAGCATACCGATAGGTTGATGGTTAGAGAAAATCTGATCAATCCAATAAGCACCATCTGATGTTGAAGTATTTAAACCCATAACACCAATGATTGTTAGAGGAATTGACATTATTGTAGATGCAAAGATAACTGGAATTACGTTTGCACTATTTAATTTAACAGGAATCTCTGAACCCTTTTGAGATGTAACCTGACGGTTTGCATATTGAACTGGAATATTTCTTACTGCACCTTCGAAGAATACTACGCCAACGATCATTGCAACATAAAGTACAATGACTAAAATGAATAAGAATACATTTAATGCAGTTGGGCTTACTAAATATTTATTAGATAATGTAATAAACATTCTTGGAATAGATGAAATAATACCAGCTGAGATTATCATTGATGAACCATTACCAATACCATGACGAGTAATTAAATCTGCAAGCCACATTGTAAATGCAGAACCAGCTGTAATTACAATTGCCATATAGATATAGAATAACCAAGCCATTGATTGATATTGAATTAAATCATCAATTAAAATGTTTAATGGGTTAGAACCTAAGCTGAATATAATTAATAAAGCTTGGATCATTGCAACAACAATAGTTGTATATCTAGTGATTCTGTTAAGCTTTTGCTTACCTACCTCACCAGCTTCTCCCCATTCTTTAAATTTAGGTACAACAAGTTGTAACATCTGAATAACAATTGAAGATGTAATATAAGGTGAAATACCTAACGCTAGAATAGAAAAGTTAGATAAACCGCCTCCAGAAAATGCATTAAGCACTGTAAGGAAGCTATTTCCATCTAATATTTGCTTTATGCTTGTTGTTGAAACTAATGGAATTGGAATATAGGTTCCAGCCTTGAATACAAGCAAAAGACCAAATGTGATTAATATCTTTAAGAGAATCTCACGATTACTTAAGATTTGCTTTGCTTTTGTAAACAAACTAGATCACCTCAACAGAACCGCCAGCAGCTTCAATTGCCTTCTTAGCAGATTCTGAGAATTTATTAGCCTTTACTGTAAGCTTCTTTTCAAGCTTACCATTTCCTAAAATCTTAACATCTTCATTGAATTCTTTAACGATGCCAGCTTCAACTAACTTTGCAACATCAACAACTGTTCCGTTTTCAAAAACGTTTAATTGTTCAACATTAACAACTTTGTACTCAACACGAGAAATATTCTTGAATCCTCTTTTTGGTAAACGTTGGAATAAAGGTAATTGTCCACCTTCAAAACCAGGACGAACACCGCCACCAGAACGGGCATTTTGACCCTTAGTACCCTTACCAGCAGTCTTACCTAATCCGCTTCCGATACCACGACCAAGACGCTTCTTAGCATGTCTTGCGCCTTCAACAGGCTTTAATTGATTTAACATATTTTGGTACCTCCTTAATTATTCTTGGACAACCTTTACCATATGTTGAATGGTAATAATCATTCCCTTGATAGCTTCATTTTCCTCTTTTGTAACAGTTTGGCCAATCTTAGTTAAGCCTAAAGCCTTAGCTGTAGCTACTTGGTTTGGCTTACGTCCAATTAAGCTCTTTACTAAAGTAATCTTATACATAATATTAAC